>OLVT01000043.1_pt1 | contig 132509 bp, 138 predicted proteins | sample 1673241 | NCBI WGS metagenome assembly OLVT01 (sample SAMEA3178936, study PRJEB25190) | human gut metagenome | biome: human gut; feature: human-associated habitat; material: faeces | place: Austria | collected 2013
ATTCTGGCACGGTCCACAACTTGTGCCTGAATGGTTCTCTTTTTGGATAATGCTTTAAGGTAATCTCTGTCTTCATCTGACAGAGGAAGATATGTTTTTCTCATAGTGTTCATCCTTTCTTAGATAACACTATTTTACCATACATTATCCTCAAAATATATAGTAGAGATTTAATTTATTCTATACTAGAAGCTGAAAAAGAAGACTACTTTTTTGCAGCAGACACATACGAACTTACAAAAGGTGATGCTGACAAGCGTTTTGGTGCATATAAAGAAGCAATCGAAACTGGATGGATGCAAGTGGATGAAGTGCGTGAAAAAGAAAACATGGAACCACTTGGATTAGAATTTATCAAATTAGGACTGCAAGATGTCTTGTATGACCCAAAAACGAAAGTGGTATATACACCTAATACAAATCAGTCTAATAAGCTAGGAGGTGAGAAAGAAGGGCAAGAATTGAAATTAGAGCAGATGGAGACAGAGAAAAAGTCATCATTGACGGATATGTCAACGTTGCAGACAGAGACAGCCGACCAATCCCAGACCGAAAAGGAGGATATTTCATTGAAAGAATAGCTCCTGGGGTATTCAGGAGAGCGATTGCAAAAGCGGATGAAGTAAAGATTCTTCTAAATCACAAATGGGACAAGATGCTGGGTGGAACAAAATCTAATCTTACGCTCAGAGAGGATGCTATTGGCCTGAGGGCACACGCCGAGATTGACAATCCAGAGGTTGTGCAGAAAGCGAAAGAGAAAAGACTTCGTGGCTGGTCATTTGGATTCACAAACCCAACAGAGGAGCGTGCAGAAGGAAACGGGATGCCAGTTCGGACAATTACGGATTTGGTTTTAAAAGAAGTATCCTTGATTGACGATACAATGAGGCCGTGGTACACATCTACTACGGTGGAAACTAGAGCCGGAGAAGAAGGAGAAGAAACCTTTGAAATCCGTGCGGAAGAATTTGAAGCCGACTATGTGGGCTTTGAAGATAAAAAAGAGCCGGAGAAAAAACCGGACAACAGTAAACTTGAAAATATGATTAAAAAATATGGAGGAAATGTCTAAGGAAAAAGAAAAACATTAAGGTATTAAACGAAAAAAGAGCAGAGCTTGTTCAGGAGCTTGAACTGATGCACGCTACGCTGGAAGCGGAAGAGAGAGCAATTACAGAGGAAGAGGAGAACAGAGCGGAGGAAATCTCTTCTGAGATTGACAGAATCGACAAGACCATTGAGATTCTGAATAGAATGGCAGATAAGATGGTTGAAAGAGCTGAGGAAGAGGAAGAAGAAACAGAAGAAAGAGCAGAGGAAGCAGAATTCGCTGACTTCTTGCGTGGAGTCGTAACAGAAAACCGCGCAGAAAATCTTACATTTGGAGATAATGGCGCAGTTGTTCCAAAAACAATCGCACAGAAAATTGTCAAAAAAGTGTATGATATCTGTCCGGTACTTGAGAAAGCAACAAAATATAATGTGAAAGGTACTCTTTCCATTCCATTTTATCCTTTAACAGATACAGAGGATATCACAGTTGGTTTCCATGACGAATTTACTGAGCTTACATCCAGCACAGGGAAATTCAGTTCGATTGACTTAACTGGATACCTGGTAGGAGCACTTACACTTGTATCTAAGTCGCTTATGAACAATTCACAATTTGATATTGTGTCTTTTGTAATTGACCACATGGCTTATCAGATTGCGCGATTCGAAGAAGAGAAACTATTGAAGGGAGAGCTTTCAAAAATTGATGGCCTTAGCAAAGTGAAAAACGTTATCACTGCAAAGGCGAATAGTGCAGTCACAGCAGATGAACTGATTGATTTACAGGGAAGTATTAAAGATGCGTTCCAGCAGAATGCAATCTGGATTATGTCTAGCAAGACAAGAACGGCAATCCGCAAACTGAAAGACCAGAACGGAAGATATCTCTTGCAGGATGATGCAACATCTGCATTTGGTAATATGCTTCTTGGAAAACCTGTTTATGTTTCTGACAATATGGATGATATCGGGGCGAGCAAGACAACAATCTACTACGGAGATATGTCTGGACTTGCAGTAAAGATTACAGAGGAAATGGAAATTCAAGTTCTTCGCGAGAAATACGCAACACAGCATGCAGTCGGAGTTGTAGCTTGGATGGAGTTTGACGCAAAAATCGAAAATGAACAGAAAATTGCTGCTCTTAAGATGGGAGAGTAAAAATGAAATACGAGGCAACAGTCTCTTTTGTCGGTGAAATCTGTATGATGAAAGGTGAAGTAAGGGAGCTGAAAAGTTCTCTTGCAAAGCCTTTGGCTGATTGCGGATATTTACAGCCGATGAGGAAGGCGGTGAAAGATGAAAGTAAGCGAGATAACGCAAGATGTGATTCTTAGCCATCTTAGAGAATATGCAGACAACTTAGAATATTACGATACGGTTTTGCTTGAAACGATAAAGAAGGCTGCTATCGAATATTGCAAAAGCCAGACAGGGTTAGTAGAAGCAGAAATTGATAAACATGAGGATATCACTGTTGCAGTATTAACATTGATTTCTGACATGTGGGATAACAGATCAATGACTGTTCAGAAAAATTCTGTAAATATTGTGGTGGATACAATTCTCGGAATGCACAGAACAAATCTTCTGCCTACTCCTGATGCGGGGGTGGTTTAATGAATGCTGGTGCATATTCGCAGAAAATCATGATTGAGAAATTGATGCATGATTATGATGATATAGGGAACCCGGTTGAAAAATGGAAACTTTTTAAAAGGGATTACGCATATATGAATGGGCTTTCTGGAAAAGAATACTGGGAAGCTGCTACATTAAATGCGGAAAATACAGTTGATTTCGTGTGTAGGTGGAAGAAATTTTTTGATGAGATGGATACAAGAAACTATCGCATTGTTTGGAGAGAAAAAACCTTCAACATCAAGACGATTGATAATGTGCAATTCCGGAATGAAATTGTAAAAATAAGGGCGGTGCATTCGGATGAGTAAGGTGAATATTGATGGATTAGCAGATGCCGTACTAAAAGAGCTTAAAAAGTTTAATGACGTTACAGAAGAAGAATTTGAAAAAATTGCAAAAGCTGTAGCAAAAGAAGGGACGAAAAAGTTAAAAGTCACATCTCCAAGAGGCAGAGGCAGTAAAAAAGGACATTATGCGGATGGATGGGGCGTTACCTATTTAAAAAAAGGGAATGGAAAGTTTCAATTTGTTGTGCATAATAAGAAAAAGCCAAGTCTTACGCATTTGCTGGAAAACGGACATGCATTAAACATAGGTGGAAGAGCCAGGGCAATAGTCCATATCAAACCTGTGGAAGAATGGTGCAATGAGGAATTTGAACGAAGGGTAGAAATGAGGTTGGGAAGATGATTCTAAAAGATTTGGTTAGCGGGTTAAAGAAAATGGGATTTCCAGTCGCTTACAGCCATTTTGCAGAAGGACATGTTCCGAAATGTCCGTATATTGTAGTACAAGGAATGGGAAGTGATAATTTTTCTGCAGACGGAATTGTATATCATGAAATCGAGGATACAAATATTGAACTGTATTGCGATAAGAAGGAGTTGGAAGCAGAAAAGAAAATTTCCGATTTTTTAACAGAAAATAAGATTTATTATGAAAAAACAGAAACTTATATCGAATCAGAGAAAATGATTCAGACTGTGTTTGAAATATAGGAGGTATTGCAAGGAGTAAAGTTAAATTTAATATTAGCAATGTACATGTAGCATTAAAACAGGAAGGCGGAACATATGATGCACCAATTAAACTTCCTGGGGCTGTTTCTTTATCTTTAGAACAGCAGGGAGAATTAACTCCATTTTATGCGGACGGTATTAAATATTATGTAGCCGCATCAAACGGAGGATATCAGGGCGATTTAGAGATGGCTTTAATCACAGATGAATTCCGTGAAAAAATTCTTGGAGAAGAAAAAGATGTAAATGGCGTTCTGATTGAAAACTCTAACGCAGAGGCAAAAGAATTTGCACTCGGCTTACAGATTGACGGAGATACAGAACCTACACTTTTCTGGTTCTACAACTGCACGGCAACAAGGCCGAATGTGGAAGCAAAGACAGCGTCTGATTCAAAAGAACCGGACGTGGACAAAATTTCTATCTCTTGTGCAGCATCTGCAGATGGAACGGTAAGAGCAAAAACTACAAAAGAAAGTTACACAAAAGTAAAAGACAAATGGTTTACGAAAGTATATTTAAAAGATGCAAGTCTGGAATAAGGGGATATTATGAAAAAAACATTGATGATCAGTGGAGTTGAGTGTCATTTTAAAAGTTCTGCGGCAATTCCAAGAATGTACCGTTTGAAATTTGGACGAGATATTTTCGTTGATATGCAGAGATTACAGAAACAGGTTGTGGTGCAAGAGAAACTAAAAAAAGAATCTGATCAAGAAGTGGAAAGCTCACTTCCTATTGATTCTCTTGAAATGTTTGAAAACATTGCATACTTGATGCACAAGCATGGTGATCCGAGTCAGCCATCAGAAATTGATGAGTGGCTGGAACAATTTGAAACATTCAGTATTTATGAAATTTTGCCTGAAATTCTTGAAATGTGGAATCTGGAAAATAAGCAGATGTCAACTCCAAAAAAAAAGACAGGGAAATAGATAGAGAAGTCAATACCGCATTGTTCATGCTTCGGTGTGTTCAGTGCGGTATTTCTATTTCAGATTTAGAACTTCTCAGCATTGGAATGGTAAATGACATGTTTATCGAAATGAAAAATGACGAATATGAATATCCCGTGGTAGCTACACAGGAAGATATTGATAGATTGTAGGAGATGGAGATAGGTCAAAACGAATCAAAGGTATTACGATCGAATTAAATGGAGATGCATCTGGTCTTGAGAAAGCATTGAAAGGCGTAGAAAGCAACCTGAGCAGTACGCAAAGAAGCCTGAAAGACGTAAACAAGTTATTGAAATTAGACCCGTCTAACACCACTTTGCTAACGCAGAAGCAACAGCTTTTACAGAAGGAAATTAACGAAACAAATAATAAATTAAAAGTTTTAAAGAAAGCAAACGAAAAAGCTGGGGAAAGCGTTAAAAATTATGCTGCTTGGGAAGAAGCTTATGAGCCAATAAGACAAGAAATGGATAAAACCAAAACTTCTATTTCTGAATTAAAAAAGAAAATGAAAGAATTAGAAGAAGTTGGAGACATTGACACAGAGGAATATAAGAATCTTCAATCTGAGTTAAAAGAATCAAATAGACATCTGAAAGAGTTACAGAAACAAGCCAAAGAGACTAGTGACGAGTTTGGAAATCCAATTAGCACAACACAATATGATGCTCTGCAAAGAGAAATTATCGAAACAGAGCAGCAACTTAAAAATCTAAAAAAGACCGCCGGAAGCGGAAGTGCTGCAATGGAAAAGATTTCTGTTACAACAGAAAAAGTCGGTGGGAAAATGAAAACTGCCGGGCAAACCATGATGCCGGTCACTGCGGCACTTACAGGATTGGGTGCGGTTTCTGTAAATACAGCAAATGATTTTGAGGACGCAATGTCACAGGCAGCAGGTGCCTTAGATATGCCAATGGAGCAAATGGGAGAATTGCGAGATTTAGCAATCCAAACTGGAAAAGAAACTATTTTTTCCGCAAAAGAAGCAGGACAAGCAATTACAGAACTTGCGAAAGGCGGTTTGACTGAAGCGGATATTCAGGCCGGCGCATTAAAATCAACTATGGATTTGGCGGCATCATCTGGTATGGAACTTGGAAATGCTGCTAATGTAGTTGTTCAAGCAATGGGTGCGTTTGGATTAACTGCAAATGACTCTGCACAGGCAGCAAACGCATTGGCTGGTGCAGCGGCTGCATCTTCTACAGATGTTGAGCCACTTACACAAGGACTCGCACAAGCATCTGCTCAGGCCAAAAATGCCGGATGGTCTATTCAAGAGACAACAGCAGTCCTCGGGAAGTTTGCTGATGCCGGAATTGTAGGAAGCGATGCAGGTACATCCTTAAAAACGATGTTGCAAAGGCTTGCAGCTCCAGCTAGTGACAACGCAGCTGCAAAAATAAAAGCACTTGGAATAGAAACAAGAGATGTAAATGGAGAACTTTTAGGTGCATCAGAAATGGCTCAAGAATTAAAAGATAAATTAGGTGGGCTATCTTCTGCGGAAAGAGATGCTGCGTTGCAAGCTATTTTTGGCTCTGATGCAATGCGTGCCGCAACAATTATGATGAACAGTGGTTCCGAAGGACTAGCGTCTTACATAGCGGCAACAAACGACCAAGAATCCGCTCAAAGGCTTGCAAATTCACAAATGAGTGAAGGCTCTCTTGCTATCGAGGAAATGAAAGGTTCTCTTGAGACGGCAGCCATCACAATTGGGCAGACGTTAGCACCTATCATTACAAAAGTAGCAGAATTTATAACAAAATTAGCAAATAAGTTCTCTACGCTTCCAAAAGGAGTGCAAGTTGGCATTATTGCATTTGCCGGTATTATTGCTGTTTTGGGTCCATTGCTGATGGTAATTGGGCAAGTGATGATGGGGATATCTGCTATTACAAGCGTATTATCTTTATTGAGTGCACCGATAAGTACAGTTGTGATCGTGATTAGCGTGGCTATTGCCACTATAGGTCTTATCATTGCGGCAATAAAAAATTGGGGAGCTATAGCAGAATGGTTTCGAGAACTGTGGAGCAGTGTATGCGAAAGTGCAAAGGCAATATGGGAGAATGTATCAAGTACAATTATTTCAATTGCTAATAATTTTGTAAATTCCGTAAAAACGTCTTGGGAAAAACTAAAAAATGCAATTACAAATACCATGTTTGCAATTAAGAATTTTATATTGGCGACCTGGAATGCAATACAATCTAACCCAATAGTTAAGATTATTTCGGAGACTGTGAGGAATATATTTTCCAATCTGTCAAAGACACTGCAGGGAATCTGGAACGGAATTAAAAATATAGCATCTGGAACATGGGAATTAATTAAAAATGTAATTCTTGGTCCAGTGCTACTGCTTATTGATTTGGTTACAGGAGATTTCAATGCATTAAAAAACGACCTTAGCAATATATGGGACAATATCAAAAATGCGGCTAGCAGTATTTGGAACGGGATTAAAAATAGTATTTCTGCACTTGTAGACGGAATTAAGAATCACATTTCGATTATATGGAATGGAATTAAAAACGTTACATCAGAAGTATGGAACAGCATAAGTAGCATTTCTTCAAATGTATGGAATTCGATAAAAAATACGATTTCTAATTTAGTAGATAGTGCCAAAGAAAGTGCAGTAAGTGGTTTTAATGCATTAAAAAATGGTGTTTCAAATGCAATTCGTAGTATTCCGAATATTGTGAGTGATGTTTTTGATAGAGTAAGAAGGATAATATCTAACGTTATTGGTAGTGCATTTAAGTGGGGTTCTGATTTTGTAAACGGTTTAAAAGACGGTATTATGTCGGGTGTTGAAGCTATTGTTAGTACTGTAAAAGGAATTGGTGATAAAATACGATCGTTTTTGCATTTCTCACGCCCAGATGAAGGACCTTTAAGAGATTATGAAACGTGGATGCCGGATTTTACGCATGGCTTGGCAAAAGGAATAATGAACAATATACCGGTTGTTGCGAAAGCCACAAAGGCACTTGCAAGTTCAATGATTATCGCACCGAATTCAAGTGCATCCCAGCCAATAGATTATCAGAATCTTGCCAGTGTAATTGCAAACAGCACGAAAGGACAACAGATAGTAACATACATTGATGAAAGGTCATTCAGAAGGGGATTAAGAGGAATGGGGGTGCAATTTAATGGTTAAATACCAGAACAGTAAAGGCGAATGCTGTTCTTTTCAGGAGGGGAATATAAAAATAAAAGAAACAAAACTGCATTCTTATTCCTGGCAACCAGTTGTTTACGCACAAAAATACGGTGCTACTATAAATAGTTTCAAGAAAGATCCTGTCGAGTTTGAAATAGAACTTAGGATATCAGGGACTGATTATAAGAAAAAAGAAACCGCAATGCAACTATACGATATATTTGAATATGATATCGAATCGAAAACGCCAGGGAAATTGTATTTTGATGAGTATTATATAGAGTGTTATGCTATTAGTTCTGAAACGGTTCCAGGAGAATACTTCGATGTAAAAAAAATATTTAAAGTGTATTGTCCATATCCGTTCTGGGTCAAAGAACATACATACAGTTTTCTTCCTCAGATCGATAAGCAAGATACAGGAAGTACACAGCCTATCGTGAGCGGAAATGTATATGAGGGAGATGTGGTTGAAAATAAGGCTGTTTTGCGAGAGTTTAGTTTTGATTTTGTAAGAAAATCAGATAAAAAAATAAGATATCCGTTGTTTGATTACCCATTTGATTTTGTAAGAAAAACAGGGGAGAGAGTGATAGAAAATAGTTCAAATTTCAAGCCATGCAATTTTAAAATGGTAATATACGGATATGCAGAAAATCCATCTGTAATTATTGAAAATCATGTCTACCAGGTATTTGCAACCGTCTATGAAGGAGAGCGGCTTGAAATAAATAGTTTTAATAAGACTGTCGTAAAAATAGGAAGAATTGGCGAAAATACAAATCTGTATAATTTCAGAAACAAAACCCAGTCTGTGTTTGAAAAAATTCCTCCTGGTACAAGTCGATTAGCGTGGAGTGGTGGTTTCGGAATCGAACTCACGCTGTTCGAAGAAAGGGGAGAACCGAAATGGAATTTTTAATTTGCGATAAAGACAAGAGGGAGCTTGGAACAATTCCTGACAACATTACCGTAGATTTCGATATTGGGGATGCTAACGATGTAGAAATAGTATGCGAAAGAGGCTTTTTGAATTTTGGAATGTACTTGATTTGCCCAGGGACAGAATATGGTGCATTAATCGAGGAACTGGATTCTTGGACAAACAACAATAAAGAAACTTGGGCGGGAAATTCCTTTCGTAGATTTCTACAGGAAATTGTAATAGAACCTCCAACCGGAGAGGATTACCGTATTGTTTCTGGCGATGCTCACGATATCATGAGGAATATTCTAAAAGACGCATACGACCAACTCTTTGCTGTGCCATATGTTCCTAGTGGCATAAAACTAGAGAATTATAAATTTGACCGATATACAGACGCTTTAACTGGGTTTAATAAAATGTTGGCCGATAAAAATGCAAGAATAAACATAGAGATACAACAAGGAGGCTCTAATGAGCCTTTTTTGATTGCCCTTTCCGCAGTGCCTATACAGAATTTATCTGAAGAAATAGAATTTTCTCAGGATAGTAATATTGCAATTAACTTGCAGGAATCCAGAAGAGGAATTAACCACCTTATCTGTCTCGGGAAAGGGGAACTGAGGGACCGGCAGGTAGTGCATCTATATGCACAGTTAGACGGAAGTATATTACAAGACAAGAAATATTATACAGGTTTGCAAGAACGTACAGAAGTGTATGATTACAGTAATGCAGAAAGTTTGGATGATTTAATATCAAAAGGGAAAAAACGTCTAAGGGAACGAATGGGGATTAAGAGTATGAAGATGAAAGTGCAGGAAGCAAATTTGCAAATCGGAGATATTATTGCTGGCAGAAATTACGAAAACGGTATGTATCTACAGAAACCAGTAGTGCAGAAGATTGTGCGAGTTGAAAATGGAATAATAGAAATACAACATAAAGTGGAAGGAGAAGAATAGATGGCTATTGAATTAGTAACCGCATACAAGGGCAAAGACCACGTCACTGCCGAACAGTGGGCGGATTTTAACCGTGGCATTTATGGAGATGCAGCCATTCTCCCGGTAGGGAATAAGATGGAAACGGCAATCCAGACGGCGAACCAGATCACCGTCAAAGATGGCGTAGCTGTCATTGATGGCAGGCAAGTATATATCGGATATGGAGAATCCGAAAATATTGCTATCCAGTCTGGCACACAGGGGAAACTAAGAAGAGATATCGTAGTGTTGGAATACAAGAAAGAAGAAGTATCAGGCGTGGAAACTATACAGTTTAAAGTAATTACGGGGACACCAGCGGACTCTGATGCGAAAGACCCGTCTGTACAGGATATGGATATCAGGACTGGGGTATTTACATCACAGAAACCTTTCTGCCGGGTAAGATTAAACGGGACGGCAATCGAAGGGGTAGATACATTGATTCCGGTGAAGGAATTTAAACCTCACGCATTTGCAGCTCCGGTGAATAATCTGGCCGGAACAAATCCAGATTTGGCATTGGCGGCACCACAGGGGAGGGAATTAAAAAAACAAGTTGATGCGCTAAACTCCGCTTTAATGAATAAAATCGTTTTAGGTTCCGATAAAAATACAACACTTATAGTAACCGACCAAACACTTAAATTCGTAGGTGGAGCAGCAACCGTAAATCTCAATACCATATCTTCGGCGTACCAAAAAACGGCTGGTGACGTTATTGCTCAATTAAAGTCCGCAAGTGCAGCGGTAATAACGAGCGCGAATGTATCTAAAAATATCGCAACTATAAAATGTAGTAATTTATCCGGCACACCGTACGAAGGGGAAATTGCCATTACGTTACTAATATTTATGAGTTAAATTTAATTTAGTGTGTCCAAGCTTTCCACGTTCCATTATCTTTAACACGGCTATATACACCTGTGTTATCGAATGGAATAGCTATAATTGCCATGTAATTAATGGAGGTCCTAATAATAATTGCTGCCCCTGATGCATTTGTGGGGGCTGCATTAATAGATTCGCCAGTGCTGCTATATCCACGATATCGAATTATAGTAAACGAATTATCTCGAAGGGTTTCTGCGTATGTTAATATATTTGCATCATAGTCCCCTGCATTATATATTTTACCGTTCGTTAAAGTGGAGTTTTGTGAATTGGATTTTGCGGGCAAACAACCATTTACCAAAAAAGTAACTTAAAATTGTAATTTAAAAGAAAGGAAAAAAACTATGGAAAAAATTGTATTAAAAGATAATACAGAAATCGAAATTTTACCAGGAGCAAGCCTGGGAGAAACCACAGTAATTGTACCGGATTTTGCAGATTTAAAAACAGTAGCAGAAGCCCTTACAAAGGAAGGGAACCTGGATACCGTGCAGTACAAAAGCGAAGAACAGGTAACCGGAGAATACAAGGATATGAAATTAGAAATACCACTGTTCCGGGAAGTGGGTTATACAGATGATAAGAAAGTAGTAGCAACCTTTACAATCCGGGAGAAAACCGAAATAGAGAAACGTCTGGACAAATTAGAAAAGGGACAGGCTGTGCAGGATGGGGCAATCTTGGAACTGGCCGGAGTAGTAGGAGGGAACGCTTAATGGTAGAATTCTATGTTATGAAAATAAAGGATGGAACTATTACAATAGACGAGGTTTCAGATATGTGGAAAAAGAAAGTACAGGCACGATTATAAGATACGAAAGAAGGTGCAAAGATGATAATTGCTAATTTTGACAAAGGCAGCACCCGGGAAGATGTATTTCGGATATATCAATATAATTACGGCCAGGTTCTCCGTATCCAGGGTCTCACCCTTCCAACTGCGGTAGAGGTACATTTCTCTTTGCAGAACACAGGCGGAGAAACAACTACTCGTATCGGTGTCACGAAAGATGGAGTGACAGATGTGGTGATTCCAGACAGCCTCCTGGAAAATGGAGACATTGCACAGGATTATGAAATCTATGCGTTTGTGTACCTCAGAAACGAGACAAGCGGACAGACCGAGTGCAAGATTACACTACATATTACTTCCAGACCAAAGCCGGAAGCCTTTGACCGCCCGGAGGATGCAGAAATTTTTAAAGAAGCAATCAAAGCAGTAAATGAATCTGCAGCACGTTCCGCAGAATCTGAGAAACAGGCAGAGGGTTGGGCACACGGAAGAGAGGACTTGCCGGAAAGAGCACAGGATAATGCCATGTACTATGCCGGGAAGACCGAAAAGGATGCAGAAAAGACCGCAACAGACAGAAAAGAAGTCAAAAGACTTGTAGAATCTGTATCCGGGATAGGTGAACAGGTAGAAAAGGTAGAGGGTCTTATGAAACAGGCACAGACATCCGCTACAAATGCAGCTCTGTCGGAACAGGCTGCAAAAGAATCTGAGAACAATGCTGCACAGGCAAGGGCAGGAGCAGAAGCAGCAGAGGACAATGCAGAACTGGCAGCACAGAAGGTAGAACAGGATAAGGCTATCGTAGAGCAGGCAAAGAACATTGTGAAACAGATGGGGCAGGAAGTCTTAGACAATAAGAATCTTGTAGATGAGGCGGCACAGGATTTTGATTTAAAGGCACAGCAAGCCCTTGCAGATGTGAACAACGCTGGACAGGCACAGACAGAGCGTGTGCAAACTGCCGGAAATGATGCTGTAGAATCTGTTAGGGCAGCACAGGGTACGGCTACAAGGGCGGTAGAGACAGCAAAGACCGAAGCAATTGAAGCAGTACAGACAGAAGGAACAACCCAGGCCGGGAATGTCTCCGCAGAAGGAGAAAAGCAGGTACAGGCTGTGCAGAGTGCGGCACAGGAGATTATTGCAGAACGGGAGCAGATACAGATGAACAAAGAGGGAGTTGCTAAACTAAAGGAAGATATAGGAAATAAAGCTCCTGCAATAATAAAAAAAGCATCAGGAAAAACTATTATTATAAATGATTCTTCGAACCTTCCAATAAAAGCATTGTCTGGAACAGGAAAAATCATAATTACAGGGAAGAATATTCTTAGGACAGAAAAGAGAAATGAATTCATTCCATTCGAAGCAAAAGCTGGTACGCTATTTACACTTATCACCAACGGAGAATTGAGCGAAGGTGGGAATATTAAGTTTATAGATGAAAATGATGAAGAAATATGGTTCCCTATTAATAAAGGGGAGACAAAAAAGTCTTCAACAATAAAAAAGAACGTAAAAGGGTATGTGAATTTGCTTTCTCCAAAAGAGGGACTGAAATACTGTCTTTCTACTGGGGAAAATGATGAATACGAAGAGTATGTGGAGCAAGTGATTACCGCTCCAGTTGATAGCGAGCAATTAAAGACAATTCACACAAATTACCCTACAACCGTGCTGACATCAGAAAACGAAATATCTGTTGAGTATGTAGCGGATACAAAACATTACATAGACAAGAAATTTGAAGAGCTTAATCAAGCAATCGTGAACACACAGATTGCATTATTATAAGAAAGGAAGATGTTTATGTACGAAATTTTTAAAAATGTAATTAATTCAAAGAGATATGCATTGGACGATATGCTCAAAAAAATTGATACTCTTTGGGTACAGGGAGATATTACAGAAGAGCAGAAAAAAGAGCTTGTAACACTTGCTCAGACAAATGCTAATCCAGAAAATTCTAACGCACCATTACAGACACAGATTGAGGAAATTGCAAAGAAGCAGCTTGCACTGGAAGAAACAGTAACTGCTTTAAGTGCTACAGTACAGAAAATCAAGGAAACTGTAGAAAGTGGTGGTACAGTTGTTCCAGAACCAGAACCTCCAGTCACAGAAGAATGTCCTGCATGGGAACCTTATAATGGCATTCCACCTGTGAAATGGCAGACAGGCTCTAAATGTACACATAACGGTAAGAAATGGGAGTCTATGGTAGATAATAACGTCTGGGAACCGGGAGCATTCGGTGTCGGAGCAGAAATCTGGAAAGAGATCATGCAGTAAACTAAAGGATTATATAGTTAAGCAAACAGGAAAGGAAAATACATATGGAAATCAGAGCAAGACCTTAATGGTCTTATTTTATTGCAGAAAAATAAAAGGAGATAGCATATGGACACACCTATTACCAGGGCGGAGCATGAGGAATTCCGCCGGAGAATGGAAGATGAACACAAGAGAATGAACCACAGACTAGGTGATTTGGAAGAAACTGTCCGGCAGATTGGCGAACTGACCGCATCTGTGCAGAGCCTTGCCCAGTCTGTGGAGCAGATGGCACAGAGCCAGTCCAGACAGGAAACCAGGCTGGAAGAGTTAGAAAGCAGAGACGGGGAAATGTGGAGAAAAGTCGTTGGATATGTCTTAACGGCAGTGATCAGCGTTACAGTCGGATTTATCTTTTCCCAGATTGGCATGTAAAGGAGGAAATGAGTATGTTTAAGAATTGCGTATTGAAAGTATCTGTAGATACAAAGAAATGGTTAAAAGCGGCAGGAATCCGTGCAGTTAAAACCATGGCACAGACAGCCGTTGCAGTGATTGGTACCGGGGCAGTCATTTCCGCGGTAGATTGGCAGATGGTGGTATCTAGTGCGGTAGTGGCAGGAGTGGTAAGCGTACTTACCAGTGTGGCAGGTATTCCAGAGGTTACGGAGGGCAAATAAAGCCCTCCATTTTGTTACGCCGGGAAGGCAGAAAGGAAGAAGAATATGAGTAATAGTTCTTTAGTGAATTACACAAAAATCAGTCCAAATCGGACAAGTCCGAGAAATCATAAAATTGACCGTATTACTATCCACCACATGGCAGGGGATTTATCTGTGGAAACATGCGGAAACGTCTTTGCTCCACCCAGTAGGCAGGCAAGCTCTAACTACGGAATTGGCTCAGATGGTAGAGTTGGTATGTATGTAGAGGAAAAAGACCGTAGCTGGTGTTCTTCCAGTGGTGCAAATGACCACCGGGCAGTTACAATCGAGGTTGCGGACGACAACAACAACCCTTGGCATTGTTCTGATGCTGCCATGAAAACATTGGTGGAGTTGTGTGCAGATATTTGCCGGAGAAATGGTATTGCTAAACTGGTTTACACCGGAGATACCAGCGGAAATCTGACCATGCACAAGTGGTTTGCTGCTACTGATTGCCCTGGTGCTTTCTTAGAGAACAGATTCCAGTGGATTGCGGATGAGGTCAATAAGAAATTAGGTATTTCTACCGCTCCTGCACCTGCTCCGAAACCACAGCCTGCACAGCCAGCCGGAAACCAGATTGTTAAAGATGGCCAGGTTCATGCACGCAATTTCGCATCCCCTGGGCTTATGGCAGATGGAATTCGTGGAGCCAATACAAAAAGAGCAGGAATTAGAGCTTTGCAGCAAGCAATGAACTTAGATTATCATGCAGGACTTGCCCTGGATGGAATCTGGGGTTCAAAATCAGAAAGGGCATTAGGAAGACATACTGTCCGCAGAGGAGAAACCCAGTATATGGTCACAGCCCTCCAGATTTTGCTTATGCTTAAAGGATACAATCCAAGCGGTTTAGAAAATCCAGGTATTTTCGGCTCTGGGACAGAAGCTGCCGTAAGAAAGTATCAGGCAGATCATAGACTTACCGTGGATGGAATTGCAGGATATAATACATTTAAGTCTCTGATTCAGTAAGAAAAATCCTCCCAGACTGGCAATCTGGGAGGAAAAAACAAGTTTTTTCATCTTCGGAATCGCTGAACCCTGCATAAAATAAGGGGATTTCATGCATTTGTTTGACTAAATTTTTGACTAAATTTTATGGGTTTTTTAGGGTATTTTTGAGGTTTTTTAAGGATTTTCCAAACAAACGTTCTGATACAAAAAAGTAACAAAAAAAGCCTGAAACCCTTGTAAATACTGGTGTTTCAAGCCTTTTAGGACTAAGCTGAAAAAGGGACTTGAACCCTCGACCCCTTCATTACGAGTGAAGTGCTCTACCAACTGAGCTATTTCAGCACTGCTTACAGTCATTAATTCTACTGGATTTTGTCACAAGTGTCAAGCAATTTTTTCATTTCTTTTAAAATTCAAAAATTCTTAAAAATTCCAAAATCAGAAAAGTATCAGAAATCAAAATTAGGTAAATACTGGATAGAAAAAGTCTGAAATATAGCCTGCTCCATTGACAGCAAAAAGCATTTGTGCCATTATATATCTTGGAATATCTTGGAAACATAAATGAATTTGGAAGCAATAAATATCAAAGAAGGAAAAAAGATGAGTGGAGAATTACTGGAATTAAAGAACATAAAGAAGAACTTTGGAGAGACAGACGTATTAAAAGGCATTACCCTGTCGATTCAAAAGGGAGAATTTCTCACTTTTTTGGGTGCCTCCGGATGTGGGAAAACCACCACCCTCAGAATTATTGCCGGACTGGAAGCCCCGGAAGAGGGACAGGTGCTTTTGGAGGGAAAAGATGTGACGGACTTGCCGCCAAACAGGAGAGATATCAATACCGTGTTTCAAAATTATGCGTTGTTCCCTCATATGAATGTGGAAGCAAACATCGGATACGGTCTGCGGATAAAAAAACGACCGAAAGCGGAAATTCGGGACAGAGTGAAGAATATGCTGGAATTAGTACAGCTGGAAGGGTATGAAAAACGTATGCCTGCTGAACTTTCCGGAGGACAGAAGCAGAGAGTGGCTATTGCAAGAGCGCTGATTAACAGTCCCAAACTGCTGCTGTTAGATGAGCCTTTAGGCGCATTGGACTTGAAGCTGCGCCGCACCATGCAGACAGAACTGAAAAGACTGCAGAAAAAGCTGGGTATTACATTTCTTTATATCACCCATGACCAGGAGGAAGCCATTAATATGTCAGACCGGATTGTGGTCATGCGGGAAGGCATGTTAGAGCAAATCGGGACACCGGATGAGATTTATAACCATCCCAAAACCGCTTACGTGGCAGATTTCGTGGGAAATGCCAATATTATAGAAGGAGTGGTAGAGGAAATCGGACAGGAGAAAATCCGGGTGCAGATACAGGGCCAGAGGATGGAAGCAGAGGCGGCAGAAGGTATGAAAGCCGGCGAAAAGGTGAAACTGGCTGTCCGAAGAGAAAATCTGCAGGTGTGTACAGAAGGCGAAAATGGCCTGGAAGCTGTTGTGACAGATAAGTCCTTTCAGGGAGGCCAGCTTCATGTTGCCCTACAGTTAAAAACCGGAGAAGAACTGGTGGCAAGCCGCTACGGTATGGATGCCCGGATTGTGCCAGGGCAGAAAGTACACGCAGTCTGGAAACCGGAGCATGCGGTGCCTGTAGATGGAAAACAGGAGGCAGAAGCATGAAAAAAAAGAAATCCTTCGGACTGTTTCTTACAGTGCTGCCCCTGTATTTCTTTACCCTTTGCTTTGTCCTGGGGCCGCTGCTTTACATGATTGCCCTCAGTTTTGCCACCAGAGGTGACGGTTCTTCTGTAGTCTGGAATTTTACTCTGGATAACTACAGGAAAATCGGAGAACCTGTCTATCTTCAAAGCTTTGTACAGTCCTTTCAGCTGGCTTTTACCAGCACAGGGTTGATTATCCTTCTGGGGTACCCCTTCGGATACTACATGGCAAAGCTCTCTCCCAAATGGAAAAAGCGTATGATGCTGCTGATTATGGTGCCTTTCTGGATCAGCTCCCTGATTCGCATGTATGGATGGATTATTATTTTACAGGCAAAAGGTGTTTTGAACAGAATTCTGATGAAATTGGGAATCCTGGAAGAACCTTTGAAAATCTTGTATTCCTATCCCGCCGTAGTTATCGGCATGATTTATGCCTTGCTGCCGTTTCTGGTGCTGGCCGTGTATTCCAGTGCAGAGAAAATGGACTGGTCACTGCTTGAGGCAGCCAGGGATTTGGGGGCAAATGGAATACAGGCATTTTTTACGGTTACGTTCAAACTGACTCTTCCGGGACTTCTGACGGGAATTATTCTGACCTTCATTCCTTCCATGGGGCTGTTTTTCATTGCAGACATTTTGGGAGGCAATAAAATTGTGCTGGTGGGAAGCGTGATACAGGATCAGCTGACCAGGGGCAGCAACTGGCCTTTTGCGGCAGCGCTGGCCGTGGTGCTTATGGTACTCACCTCCCTGATGATACTGGTATACAGAAAAGTTACCCATGTGAAAGATTTGGAGGGATTGTTTTGAAAAAGAAATGGAAATGGTCCAATCTGTACCTTGGTTTTATGCTTTTGCTGATGTATCTGCCTTTGGTGGTAGTGGTGGTCTTTTCTTTTAATGAATCCAGGCTGTCGGCAGAATTTACGGGATTTTCCCTGAACTGGTACAAGGTACTGGCAGCGGACAGAGATTTAAAAGAAGCGCTGGGAAACAGTATTATCCTGGGCGCATTGAGCTGTCTTAGTGCAGCCGTTATCGGAACCTTGGGAGCTGTGGGCATGGCAAGAGTCCGGTATCGGAGCAAAGGTATGATGGAATATCTTTCTACAGTGCCTATTATGATACCGGAAATTATTCTGGGTATGGTATTTCTGGTATTTTTTTCAATGCTGGAACTGCCCTTTGGTATGATAACGCTGGTGATTGCGCATACTACCTTCTGTATTCCCTATATTTTCATGATGGTAAAGGCACGTCTGGCAGGGTTGGACAAATCACTGGAAGAGGCGGCAAGGGACCTGGGAGCAGGATCGGTGCGGACATTTTTTGACATTACCGTACCGCTGATTGCTCCGGCGGTGTTATCCGGAAGTCTTTTGGCGTTTGCCATGTCGTTTGATGATGTGGTTATCAGTATTTTTGTCAATGGACCAAGACTGAATACTCTTCCTGTGAAGGTTTATGCCCAGTTAAAAACAGGAGTAACACCGGAAATCAACGCCTTATGTACCGTGATTCTGGTGGTCATTGTCCTGGTGCTTTGTATCTGGAATTTTGTCGGAAAATGGACCGGGAAACATAGAAAAAGTGAATAGAGAGAAAGGAATGGATACAACAATGAAAAAAAGAGTGTTAGCAATTCTTCTTTGCAGTATTATGGCAGGAAGCCTGCTGAGCGGCTGCGGTGGAGAAAAGGAGGAAAACAATAAGGAGTTGGTGCTCTATACATGGGAAGGACTCTTTCCACAGGAGGTTCTGGATGACTTTGAGAAAGAGAAAGGAATCCGTATTATCAATTCCAATTTTGACTCCAATGAAACGATGCTGGAGAAGGTACAGCAGTCAGATGGAAAAGATTATGATGTGGTTATTGGTGATGATTACATCATTGAACAGGTGGTCAAGAATGGTCTGGCAAAGGAACTGGATAAGTCAAAGCTGAGCAATTACGGGAACATCAATCCCCTGTATCAGGGCCAGTTTTACGACCCGGACAACAAATATACCATTCCCCATGGCGCGGGGATTCCTCTGATTGTGTATGACCCGGAGCAGGTGGACTTTGAGATAACAGGGTATGAAGATTTATGGAATTCCAAATTGGAAGACAAGATTGCCACCATTGCCAGTTATCGTGCAGTGGAAGGAATGGTGCTTCTGACTATGGGGAAAAGCATGAACGAAGAAGACCCCACAGTGATAAAGGAAGCAGGGGAAAAGCTGGTCAGTCTGGCTCCCAATATCCGTATGATTCAGGATACGAATACCCAGAATGCCCTGTTAAACGGAGAGGCCTCTGTGGCTATCTTATATACATCCCAGGTTATTGCTGCGTTACAGGAAAATCCGGATTTGAAGGTGGTTTATCCAAAGGAGGGACTGGGATTCGGAATTATGAACTTCTTTATTCCTAAAAACGCACCGGATACAGAGGAAGCTTATGAGTTTCTGAACTATATTCTGGAGCCGGAAGTGGCTGCAAAATGCTTTGACTTTGTGGGCTACTACTGTACAAATAAAGCAGCAGATGACCTGGTAAATCCGGATTTAGTGGTGCCGGATTCTGTAACAAAGGGAGAAATTATCCAGAATGTCAGTACAGAAGCAGAGGAAGTTTACAACCAGAACTGGACAGAATTTAAAGCTGCATGTGATTAATGCGGGAGGCAGAGTGTATGGAAAAGAAGGTAAAAATTACGATAGTGGGAATCGGCGGCGTCGGCGGATATTTAAGCGGTATGCTGGCAAAAACCTATGAAAATGTAACTCTGGTAGCCAGAGGAGAGCGAAAAAAATCTCTGGAAAAAGAAGGCATTCGTCTGCATAGCCAGTATCACGGAGAAATCACGGCCAGAGCGAAAAAAGTGGTGGAAAGCGGACAGGAGATACGGGAAGTACAGGATTTTATTTTTCTTTGTGTAAAGAATTATTCTCTGGAGGAAGTGTGCCGGGATTTGCAGTCCTGCATAGACGAACATACCGTCATTCTTCCTGTTATGAACGGGGCGGATACTGCAGAGCGGACAGAGAAATTCTTTGAAAAAGGAATTGTAGGAGAAGCCGTGATTTACATTACCGCATTCTTTAATCCGGATTATTCCATTACTCAGATTGGCAATTACGCGAAGATTTATGTGGGAAAAACCAATGCCAAAACCCAGGAAGCAGAAGGTGTAAAACGGGCCTGTGACTGTCTGAAAGAGGCTGGCGTGGACTGTCGATATGTGTTGGACAGCCAGGCGGCCGTATGGGAAAAATACATATTTAACTGTGCTTATAACGTGCTGACTGCCTATTACATGGAAATGACCGATACCCTGCAGACTTCTCCGGAAAAATGCAAAGAATTTAAAACCCTGTTGGAAGAAGCCTGTGCAGTTGCTTTGGCAAAGCAGATTTCCATCCGGGACGGCTATGTGGAAAGCGAATACAAGCGCTTTATGAGCCTGGACGCAGGCTCCACCAGTTCTCTGAAAAGAGATATGGAGGCAGGACGAAAGAATGAACTGGAGACCTTCAGCGGCTATCTGATAAAAGAGGCCAGGCGGCTTCAGATTCCTGTTCCTGTTTCAGAAAAAATGTATGAAAATCTGAAGGCAGAGTGAGAAAGAGGCCATATCTTAAAAAAATAAAAAATTATCGAAAAACGATAAAAACATATTGAAAAACAGTTCTAACTGTGGTATTCTGTGAAAAAGGAATCCCGGAGAGAACTGTTTTTTTTGTCCGGGAGAAAATCAGGAGGTTTGATTATGAACTGGAATCAGGATAAAAGTTTAAAGCTGACCAGAATCAGTATTGGTATTTTTACAGCCATACTGATGGGGATGTGTGCAGGGGCTCCGTGGCTGTACCGCATTTTTATCGAATTGCGAGCGCCATTTTTAGAGGGGAAACTGTACTGGCTTTTGGCTACTAATTATGCGACGGCAGTTCCTGTGGCAGCGGCACTGTATCAGATGAATCGTCTGCTGTCTAATATCAGCCGTGATGAGGTGTTTGTTGCAGAGAATACCAGATGTCTCCGTATTCTTTCCTGGTGCTGTCTGGCGGCAGGAGTGATTTTTGGTATCAGCGGCTTTTATTACATAGCGTTTTGGGCTTTGTGTGTGGCAGCCCTCTTCATGGCGCTGGTTCTTCGGGTGATAAAAAATGTGTTTGCCCAGGCAGAAAAGATAAAAGAAGAAAATGATTATACCATATAGAGAGGATGAGGAAAAATGCCTATTGTGGTGAATTTAGATGTGGTAATGGCTCAGAGAAAAATCAGTGCCGGAGACCTGGCAAAAGCCATTGACATTACGCCGGCGAATCTGTCCGTTCTGAAAAACGGCAAGGCAAAAGCCGTTCGTTTTACTACTTTGGAAGCCCTTTGCAAAGCGCTGGAGTGTCAGCCAGGGGATATTCTGGAGTACGTGTCAGAAGAATAAAAAACTCCGCCTGAAGCGGGAAATTTCAAAACAGAAAAGAGGTTTGGATATGGAAAATCAAGAAAAGGCAAGTGCAGAAATGAGCTTGGCTTATGAAAGTGCACCCATTTTTAAGAAAACAGAGAGTGATAAATGGGACCGGTGTTTCGCGGTTTTATATCTGCTTTTAGGCTATGGTTTATGGAAAATATTTGAGTTTGACGAGGTTCCTTTTCTGGGACAGACAGAAAACGGATTTCAGTTAAAGGTAGCGGGATTTACCCTGTTTTATCTGGCTGTGCTGTGGAGTTACAGTCGTTTAAAAGGTTTGAAGGTAACGAAAGAAAAGATATTCTGGACTGTGATTTTGCTCTGTGTGGGTGTATCCTATGGTTTTTACAGCATTATTCCAGTTGCCCAGTTTCTGTTGTGGTTTGTAGCTGCAGCTTACGGAACGTTGGCTGTTATGGATGGGCTTCTGGTAGGAAAAAGAACATCTTCCTGGGTACTTTTAGACCTTTGGCATGGATTATTTTCTCTTCCTGTATTAAATTTTTTCTGTCAGATACGGGTTGCTTTTCAGATATACAAAGGAAAGAAGGAGAAGAAAGAAGGGCAGAAAATCTTCCTGGGAATTGTCTGTGCCATTCCGGTTTTGGCTATTATTCTTCCGGCCTTATCCAGTGCAGATAAGGAATTTGCAAGTCTTATTGGCCTTGCTTTTTCACGGATAACCATAGGCGGAGGGCTGATGAGCAACCTGCTTTGTCTCATAATGTCTCTGATTTTTGGAGGTTTGATGTTCGGCGTTTCTTATGGCAGTGTGTATCGGAGACATATTGATGAAAGTGTCTGCGAAGAGTGGGAAGAAGAGTCCGGGGAAGGGTTTCATATGATTCCGGATACCAGTATTTACACCTTTGCAATGATAATTTCACTAGTGTATGTACTCTTTATGATAATCCAGGGACAGTATCTGTTTTCTGCATGTCTGGGAATTCTCCCGGAAAATTTGACTTATGCACAGTATGCAAGACAGGGATTCTTTGAACTATGTGGTGTGGCTGCTTTGAACGTGTGCCTGCTCCTGTTTATGAACGGCTGCTCCAGGACTATACGCAGAGAAAACCACCGGCTTCGCATCCTGAACATTGTTTTTTCTCTGCTGACCCTGCTGCTTTTAGTGACCGCTATGAGCAGAATGGGAATGTATATTTATGTTTATGGATTTACTGTAAAAAGAATCCTTACCAGTATCTTTATGATATGGCTTTTCCTGGTGTTTTCCATGGTCATTGTGCTGCAGAAAAAGGATATTCCCGTTGTCAGATGGGCAGTGTTTTCCGGGGCGGTACTGTTTGCTGCTCTGTGTGTATTGCCGTTAAACCTGCTATTGTAAAAGATTTTTTAGAAAAAATTAAGAAAAGAATTCCTTGAAATTTTAAAGTCGAAAATGATACAATTATAAGGTAAAAAGAAAAACAAGGAGAATTTTTATGACAGAAATTAAAAAGCAGAAAGCAAGCGAAAAAATCCGCTATTATAAAAATGAAAACGGACCTGAAATCGGTGTTACACAACAGCAGGTTATCTGCGAAGACGGACTGTATTTCAGAGATATAAACGGAGACGGAAAATTAAATACCTATAAAGACTGGAGAAAATCCCCAAAGGAAAGAGCCAAAGCCCTGGCCGCAGAGTTGTCTGTGGACGAAAAAATCGGTCAGCTGTTTTTGAGTTCCTGGAAAATGGGAATTGAGCAGGAAGATAAAGAATTTGTAGACGAAACCGGACTGTTAGATGAAAAACCGGTGGAAAAGGGAAGCTCTATTTTTGCTGTCAATTCTACTGTAGGAACTACAGAAACCATCAAAGACTGGAAAGTTCGGCACTTTATTTTAAGAGGAAATCCGAAGCCGGACGAACTGGCAGACTGGATTAATGAGATGAACAGCGTGGCAGAGGAGGGCGAGCATTTCCTGCCAGTCCTGGTTATTTCCAACTCCAGAAATGAAAACGGTGAGGTGGTTTTCGGTATGAATGATGCTTCCGGTGTCTTTGCAGCATGGCCGGGAACTCTGGGAATTGCAGCTGCCGTAAAAGGTGCAGGTGCAGAACTCATTGACGATTTTGCGTCCTGTATCCGAAGAGAGTGGGATGCAGTTGGTATGAAGAAAGGCTATATGTACATGGCAGACTGTATGACAGACCCCAGATGGCAGAGAACTTACGGAACCTTCGGGGAAGATTCCCAGCTTATCAGTGAGATTCTGGAGCGTCTGATTCCCGGTGTACAGGGAAGTGAAGAGGGCGTAACAGCAGACGGCGTTGCCATGACTGTCAAGCATTTTCCGGGCGGAAGTGCCAGAGAAAACGGCTTTGACCCTCATTATAAACAGGGGCAGTGGAATGTTTACCAGACAGAAAACAGCCTGGAAACCTACCACATTCCGCCTTTTAAAACAGCCATTGCAAAGAATACTTCTTCCATTATGCCTTATTATGCAAAGCCGGCAAAGGAGAAGAGTCAGAAGCAGTATGATTTAGAAGGAAATCCCATTGAATGGAAACCTGTAGGCTTTGCTTTTAATGACTTTTTTATCAATAAAATGCTGCGTGAACAGATGGGATTTAAGGGATATATTAACAGCGATTCCGGTATCATGCAGATGATGGCCTGGGGTGTGGAAGAACTGGAAATCTGTGAGAGAGCAGCTCTGGCCGTTAATGCCGGTGTGGATATTATCAGCGGTTCTTATGACCTGGAAGATGCCAAAGAGGCTTACAGAAGATGGAAAGAAGGCTACTATACCGTACAGGGACATAAAGTTCCGGAAGGCTATACGGCAGAACAGATTACCCTCTCCGAGGAAGCGCTTACAAGGGCAGTAGAACGTACTTTAATTGAAAAATTTCAACTGGGATTGTTTGAAAATCCATACAGAAATCCGGAAGAAGCAGTGAAAATCGTAGGCAACCCAGAAGACTGGACACACGCACAGCAGGTACACCGTCAGTCCGTGGTACTGTTGAAAAACGACGGTATACTTCCTTTGACTGAAGAGAAAGTATCCGGTAAAAAGGTTTATGCAAGATGTTTTAACAAGACAGAAGAAAATGCACAAAAAGCAACAGAGGAACTGAAAAAACAGCTGCAGGCAGAGACCTCTCTTACGCTGACTGAAAATCCCGAAGAAGCAGATTTGGCTCTTTTGTTTGTATCTCCAAGTTCAGGTGAATACTTCAACGCAACACCGGGATATCTGGAATTGGATATCTGTGACGGAAAGGAAGTCTGTGATGTAGATGAAGAGGGCAGACCTGCCAAAACCACACACTTGGAAACCACGCTTTCCGGCGCGAGAGAACTGGCGGAAATTGCGGAAGCAGTACACAAAAATAAGGGAAAAGTGGTAACCAATATTAACTTTACGCTGGCCTGGATGGTAGGCAATGCAGAGCCGTATGCAGATGCACTTCTGGCTGGCTTTGATACCTATCCAAGTGCTGTTCTGGATGTGATTTTCGGCAGATTTGCGCCAGTAGGAAAGATGCCCATGACCCTTCCGAAAGATGACAGTGTCATTGCCGTAAATGCAGAAGGCGTATGCATTTCACCTAATGATGTGCCGGGATATGACAAGGATAAATATATGCCGGAGTCCATGAAAGACGAAAACGGTAAAGCTTATGCATACAGAGATGCTGCCGGAAATTATTATGAGCTGAACTTTGGACTTAGCTATAAATAAGAGTTATGGCAGGTATCACAAAGGAAGCGTGCAGAAAAAAATTGCCAAAAACAGGTTGACAAAATAGAAAAAGCGACATAGAATAAGACCAACAAAAGCGAAACCGATGAGAAAGAAGAGTAGGTTTGAAAGGAAATCACAGAGAGCGGCAGATGGTGGGATTGCCGTATGGACTTTGAAGCTGAATGGCCTTTCGAGGGCGGCCCGAAATGAAAAAAGTAGGCGTCGTCGGGAACCGAACCCGTTATCAATCAGGAGCATATGTCAGTATGTGAGAAAGTGGACATTTCGTCAAATTGAGTGGTACCGCGATAATAATGTATGTTATTACCGTCTCAAGTTTTTTATGAACTTGAGGCGGTTTTTTTGTCTCACAGAAAATGATGGATGGCTTTTGAGAAAAATGAAAAGGAGACAGGAAAAATGAAGAAAAAAGTATTGGCAATGGTATTGGTTATGGGGATGGCAGCAGGTGTTTTGACAGGTTGCGGCACAGCAAAGGACGTATCCGCAGACAACGGTAAGTATGCTATTGGAATTTCACAGTTTGCAGAGCATGGTTCTCTGGATAACTGCCGGGAAGGCTTTATAGAAGGACTGAAAGAAGAGGGACTGGAGGAAGGAAAAAATCTGGAAATTAAGGTGAGCAATGCAGATGCAGATACAGCAACAGCAGCACAGATAGCAGACAACTTTGTATCCGAAGATATGGATTTGATTTGTGCCATTGCTACTCCAAGTGCACAGGCGGCTTACAATTCTGCGGTAAATACAGAAATTCCGGTGGTGTATACAGCAGTAACAAATCCGGAAGAAGCGGAACTTGCAACAGAAGATAAAATGCCGGTAGGTGCGGTGACGGGAACCAGTGACCAGCTTCCCGTAGAAGCACAGCTGCAGATGATTCGCAAATTGCTGCCAAAAGCAAAAACCATTGGAATCCTGTATACCACCAGCGAAGCCAATTCCGCATACAGTATTAAGCAGTATGAAAAATACGCAGAAGATTACGGATTCACTATTGAAACAGCAGGAGTGACCAATACTTCGGAGGTATCTTTAGCAGCAGCGGGCCTTTTAGAAAAAGTAGATTGTCTGACCAATCTTACAGATAATACCGTAGTAAGCGCACTTCCCACAATTTTAAGTCAGGCAGAGGAAGCTAAAATTCCGGTATTCGGAAGCGAAATTGAACAGGTAAAGCTGGGGTGTCTGGCGGCAGAGGGTCTGGACTATGTCAATCTGGGAAAAGAAACCGGAAAAATGGCAGCGAAAATATTGAAAGGGGAAGCAAAAGCAGAAGAAATGGAATATGAACTTCTCACAGACAGCAGTCTGTACATCAATGAAAAGGCAGCCGAAAATCTCGGCATAGAGATTCCGGAAGACATGAAAAATGAGGCAACAGAAGTCTTTACGGAGATTACGGAAGAGTAACACAGGCAGGAGGAAGGACAATGGATTTCGCATTGAGTATTGTAGAGCAGGGATTGATTTACGGCATCCTGGCTTTGGGTGTATATATTACTTATAAAATTCTGGATTTTCCGGATTTGACTGTGGACGGCAGTTTCCCTCTGGGAGCAGCCGTGACAGCAGTTCTTTTAAAACAGGGAATTAATCCCTGTTTTACTCTGCCTCTTGCCTTTCTGGCGGGAGCAGCGGCGGGTGTCTGCACTGGTTTGATTCATGTGAAATGTAAGGTGAGGGATTTGCTTTCCGGAATCATTATGATGACCGCTCTTTATACCGTAAACCTCATGGTGGCAGGCGCCAATAATGTACCTCTATTTTCAAAATCTACGATTTTTAAAAACAATTTTTTTAAAGGAATTTTCGGTGGTACGGTACCCTCGTATTTCTCTCTGGTTTTGATTCTGGCTGTAGCGGCAGTGAGCAAAATCTGCCTGGATTTGTATCTGCAGACCAGGTCCGGATATCTGTTAAGGGCAGTGGGAGATAATGAACTTCTGGTTACTTCTTTAGCCAAGGATAAGGGGAATGTGAAGATACTGGGACTTGGGATTTCCAATGGGCTTGTGGCTTTAAGCGGCAGTGTATTCTGTCAGCAGCAGGGGGTGTTCGACATTTCTTCCGGCACAGGGGCTATGGTTATCGGACTTGCCAGTGTTATTGTGGGAACCAGCCTCTATAAGCTGTTAACCAGGCTTTTTGGGGGGAAGGGAAGTGACTTTTTCAAGATTACAACCTTTGTTTTTGCAGGCGCGGTTCTTTACAAAGCTTGCACCGGAATTGCGATTAAATACTTTGCGCCAAAGGCCATGAAGATGATTTCCGCAGTCTTTCTTCTGGCAGTTTTGATTTTTGTTCTGGTGTTGGAACGTTCGGAAAAGAAGAGGTGAGAAGATGCTTGAATTAAAGAATATTTACAAATATTACAATCCGGGAACTGTAAATGAAATGTGTTTGTTTGAAGACTTTCAGTTCATGGTTCAGAAGGGAGAATTTGTTTCTGTAGTAGGCAGCAACGGTTCCGGCAAGACTTCCATGCTGAATCTGATATGCGGCAGCATGCAGCCGGACAGAGGAGAAATTCTGATAAACAACAAGCCGGTTACAAAGATAAAAGAGTATAAGAGACTGGCTTCCATTGGGAGGGTTTATCAGAACCCGGCGCTTGGAACTTGTCCGGATATGACAATTCTGGAAAACATGTCTATGGCAGAACACAAAGGGAAAATCTTCGGACTGCAAAGAGGAACTAACAGAAAAAAAATCCCGGAATATCGGGAACAGCTTGCCCAGCTGGGGCTGGGACTGGAGGATAAAATGCAGGTGAAAGTAGGCGCATTGTCCGGTGGTCAGCGGCAGGCCTTGTCCCTTTTGATGTCCGTTATGACTCCGGTGGAATTTCTGATTCTGGACGAACATACAGCAGCGCTAGACCCTAAGACCGCAGACATTATCATGCAGTTGACAGACCGTATTGTGAAAGAGAAAAAGCTGACAGCCATTATGGTCACCCACAATCTGCGGTATGCGGCAGAATACGGGGACCGTCTGGTGATGATGCACCAGGGAAAAGCGGTTATGGATATGAAGGGTGAGAAAAAGCAGAAGGTTCAAATCGATGACATTCTGGGGAAATTTAATGAAATCAGCATCGAATGTGGCAACTAGAAATATGGGCTTGAAACCACCAATATATTGTGCTAACATAATATATGTTAACTAAATATAGTAGTGGAGGGCGAACTATGACAATCGAAGACTGGCTGGGACAGGAAAACCAGCTTGGAATGGATATCTGGACAAAGAAATACTGCAGCGAAGGAGAGGACTTTGAAGCCTGGATTCAGAGAATCAGCGGCGGCAATGAAGAAATCGGCCGGTATATCAAAGAGAAAAAGTTTTTGTTCGGGGGACGGATTTTATCCAACCGGGGGCTGAATAAACAGGGAAGAAAAGTGACCTATTCTAACTGTTATGTGATTGCACCGCCGGAAGATGAAATTGAAAGTATTTTTGAATGTGCTAAGAAACTGGCACGTACTTACAGCTATGGCGGCGGCTGTGGTGTGGATATTTCAAAACTCAGTCCCAGGGGGGCAAAGATTAATAATGCAGCGAAAGAAACCAGCGGAGCCGTGTCCTTTATGGAGTTGTATTCTCTGGTGACAGCGCTCATCGGACAGAATGGAAGACGCGGTGCGTTGATGATTTCCATTGACTGTTCCCATCCGGATGTGGCGGAATTTATTGAATTAAAGACGGATTTGGACAAGGTTACCAAGGCCAATATTTCCATTCGTATTCATGAGGATTTTATGGAAGCCGTGAAAAAGAATGAAGAATATCTTTTGCATTATACCAGAGAAACTACGGGAGAAGTCATTGAAAAACGGGTCAATGCAAGAGAACTTTTCCGCAGAATTACGGAAACAAACTGGGATTATGCAGAACCAGGAGCGCTGTTTTGGGACCGTATTACAGGCTGGAATCTTTTGAGCAATACAAAGGAGTTTTCTTATGCGGGAGTCAATCCCTGTGCAGAAGAACCTCTCCCGGCAGGAGGAAGCTGTCTTTTGGGCAGTGTAAACCTGGCGCAGTTTGTAGAGAATCCTTTTACGGACGAGGCATTTTTTGATTTTGATGGATTTAAACTCTGTGTACAGGCTTCTGTAAAGGCTTTAAACGAAGTGCTGGAAGAGGGGCTTCCCCTTCATCCCCTGCCGGAGCAGAGAGAAAGTGTGGCTCAGTGGAGACAGATAGGACTGGGTATCATGGGACTGGCAGATGCACTGATTAAGCTGGGGCTGACTTATGGAGAAGAGGATGCCGTAAAGATGTGCGACAAGATTGGCTTTGCCATGGCCGATACAGCCATTGCCGCTTCTGCAAAGCTGGCTAAAGAACAGGGAGCGTTTCCGCAATGTAAGGTGGAAGAGATTATGGAAACGCCTTATTTTCTTGCCAATACTACGGAAAAAACAAGAGAGCTGGTACGCAAACATGGCCTTAGAAATTCACAGCTTCTGACGATTGCACCTACGGGAACACTGTCTACCATGCTGGGAATTTCCGGAGGAATTGAACCGGTATATGCAAATTATTATGAGCGGAAAACAGAGTCGCTTCACGGCGCGGATGTATACTATAAAGTGTATACTAAAATTGTGGAAAGCTATATGAAAGAGCATAATCTTACAGATGACAAACAGCTTCCGGATTATTTTGTGACAGCCATGACTCTGGATTATCGTCAGCGTATTGATATGCAGTCCATATGGCAGCGGCACATTGACGCGTCTATTAGTTCTACGGTCAATGTACCGGAAAGCTTTACCGTAGAGGAGACAGAAAGCCTCTATATGTATGCCTTTGAACAGGGATTGAAAGGGATTACTATCTTCCGTGACGGCTGCAAGCGGATTGGTATTCTCAATACAAAAGAAACGAAAACCGTCACAGCCGGAGAAGGCTTAAAGCGTGGAGAGATTATTCTGGTAACGGATGATGTGGTAGGAAAGAAGCGAAAACTGATAACGGGCTGCGGCAGTCTGCATTGCATTGCCCTGTTTGACCCGCATACAGGAGCGCTTTTGGAAACGTATTTGAGCAAGGGTTCTACCGGAGGCTGCAATAACTTTATGGTAGGACTTTCCCGTATGATTTCTATCAGTGCAAGAGGCGGTATTGACATTGAAACGATTGTGGACCAGTTGAATTCCAGCGGTTCTTGTCCGTCTTATACGGCCCGCAGAGTGACCAGGAAGGATACCAGCAAGGGGGCCTGCTGCCCTATGGCTGTGGGGAATGCCCTTATGGATATGTATAGGGAAATGCAGGAAGAATTAAGCCAGAAGGGAGAGAAAAAAGATTCGGGAAAAGTAAAAAAAGCCCCGAAACCAAAGGCAGTTACCAAGCGGGAAGAGACCGATAAAATTTACTGTCCGGAATGTGGAGAGCCGCTTGTTTTTGAAGAGGGATGTAATATCTGCAAAAGCTGCGGCTGGAGCAAATGCCACTGATAATCCCGGACAAAGAAGGAGTAATGCATGAAATTACTGTTTAAACAAAAGATGTTTTCATGGTTGGACAGCTATGATATTTATAATGAGCAGGGTGAGGTTGTCTTTACTGTAAAGGGACAGCTTGACTGGGGACACTGTCTGAAAATATATGACAGCAGCGGCCAATATGCCGGTATGGTGAGAGAAAAAGTGCTGACTTTTCTGCCCAGGTTTGACCTCTATACAGGGGAAGACTTTATGGGGTCTGTGCAGAAGGAATTCACCTTTTTCAGACCGAAATACAACATTGATTTCATGGGATGGCAGATAGAAGGAAATGCCATGGAATGGAACTATGAAATTCAGGACAGAAATGGGATGACCGTAGCGCTGATTGGAAAAGAAATTTTTCATTGGACAGATACTTATGTCATGGATATCGGGCAGCCAGAGGATGCTTTATATGTAGTGATGCTGGTGCTGGCCATTGACGCAGAAAAGTGTTCCAGACAGTCCTGACAGATACCGGGAGGAAAACTATGCGACTAGAAAAACTACAGAATTTACTGAAGGAAAAAGGCTTTCCGTATACTTATACAGAGGAAGACCAATGCGGAAGTGTTGATTTTGAATACAGAGGTGTGGCCTACCATGTGTGGGAGTTTTTTGATGAAGCCTGGGGCGCGGAAACCAATGTGAGAAACATAGGCAAGCACGAAGATTTATTCGGAGAATACGAGGAAGAAATCCTGGAAATTGTCCGTAAATGGAACTGAAATTTTCCTGAAAAATATTTTCAAACTTTCTCTTGACATTGACGCAGCGTCAACGGGTAAGATGACAGTACAGGGAGAAAGGAGAGAAAAAATATGGAGTACAGCATACGTCAGTTGGCAGCTCTTGCAGGAGTTTCCACCCGAACTCTGCGGTACTATGATGAAATTCATCTGTTAAAGCCGGCAAGGGTGAATGAAGCAGGATACCGCTATTACGGAGAAAAAGAGGTTGCGCTTTTGCAGCAGATTCTCTTTTACCGGGAACGGGATTTGGGGCTGGAGGTTATCAGTAAAATTCTGGCACAGCCCAATTTTGACATTGAGAGAGCTCTGTATGAGCATTTAAAGGCTTTGCAGAGGCAGCAGGCGCATATTTCTTCTCTGATTCAAACTGTAGAACTTACCATTGCGGATTTGAAAGGAGAAGGATATATGAGTGATGATATGAAATTCCAGGTATTTAAAGAGAAACTTGTGAAAGAACAGGAAAAAACATACGGCGAAGAGGCCCGGAACAAGTATGGAGATGAAGAAGTAGACGCGTCACAGCAGAAGATTCTGGGACTTTCCAAAGCAGATTATGAAAGATTTCAGGAATTGGAAGAGGAAGTTTTCCGTCAATTAAAGGCAGCTGTAAAAGCAGGTGTTTCCCCGGAAAGTGAAGAGGGAAAACGCATTGTTATGCTGCATAAAAACTGGCTGGGATATACCTGGAAAGAGTATTCGGCCCAAGCGCATAAAGGACTTGCAGCCATATATACGGCGGATTCCAGATTTCAGGAATACTACGACAGAGAGCAAAAAGGATGTGCAGAATTTCTGATAAAAGCGGTGGAATTCTGGGCAGGAAAATAAGAAAAGAGGGGACTGTTATGATGCCATGCAGCCCCCTCTTTTCTTATAACCGGCAGAATAGAATCTTCTGTCTATGTGTTTACAGAAAAACAAACAACTGTCTTGTCATATGTAAAAAGCTGTTGTATAATAACTGTCAAATGCTTTGGCAGGAGGATAAAAGAAGATGAAGTCCATAAAAGAAGAAATAGAACAATTAAAAAAAGAAAAAAATGCTGTGATATTGGCACATTATTATGTACCGGATGAAGTACAGGAGATTGCAGATTACATAGGAGATTCTTACTATTTAAGTAAAAAAGCAAAGGAAACAGAAGCAGAAATCATTGTGTTTGCAGGAGTTTCCTTTATGGGAGAAAGTGCGAAAATTTTGAATCCGTCAAAAACCGTGTTGATGCCGGATGGGGATGCAGACTGCCCCATGGCTCATATGGCGTCCGTGGAAAAAGTGCAGAAAATGAGAACAATTTACCAGGATTTGGCTGTGGTATGCTATATCAATTCCACAGCAGAACTAAAGACGGTTTCGGATGTCTGTGTGACCTCTTCTAATGCTGTAAAGATTGTAAAGGCTCTTCCAAACCGCAATATTTTCTTTATTCCGGATGGAAATCTGGCTGCTTATGTGGCAGAGCAGGTGCCGGAAAAAAACATTATTCCAAACGACGGATACTGTCCGGTACACAGGGAAATCACACCGCAGCTTTTGGAACAGGCAAAGAAAAAATATCCCCAGGCTGAGGTTCTTGTACATCCGGAATGTGTGCAGAAGGTGCTGCAGCAGGCGGATTTCATCGGCAGTACTTCGGAGATTATCAGTCATGCAGAACAGTCTTTTCAGAAGGAATTTATAATCGGTACAGAAGAGGGCGTTTTATATGAATTAAAGAAAAAATGTCCCGATAAAATTTTCCATTGTGTTATGGAAGGACAGTGTTGTTCTGATATGAAGAAGGTTACCTTAGAAAAGGTCAGAGACAGTCTGAAAAACGGAACGTATGAGATACAGTTACCGGAAGTGGTGAGTCAAAAGGCTTTAAAAGCGTTGGATACCATGTTGGAACTGGCAAAGTAAGGGGGAGCACAAATGGAAAAGATTCAGACAGACGCATTGATTGTGGGAACAGGCGCAAGTGGTCTTTTTGCAGCGCTTCATCTTCCTTTGGATATGCAGGTGCTGATGATTACAAAGGATGAAATTAAACACAGCGATTCTTATCTGGCTCAGGGGGGAATCTGCGTGTTGAGAGATGAAAATGACTATGACAGCTTTATGGAAGACACCTTAAAAGCAGGCCATTATGAGAACCGGAGAGAGTCTGTAGACATTATGATTCGCTCTTCCAGAGAGGTGATTGAAGAACTGTTGGAATATGGGGTGGAGTTTGCAACCAAAGACGGAAAACTGGATTATACCAGAGAGGGATGTCATTCAAAAGCCAGGATTCTCTTTCACGAAGATGTTACCGGAAAAGAGATAACGAGCAAACTTTTGCAGGCTGTACAGAAGCGTTCCAATATACGGATTCTGGACCATGTAACCATGCTGGATTTCATTGAAAAAGACAATTGCTGTCTGGGAATTATTGCAAGAACAGAGGAAGGGAAACATCTGGGAATCGAAGCAGGACAAACCATTCTGGCCAGCGGAGGCATTGGAGGTCTGTATCAGCATTCCACCAATTATCCTCATCTTACCGGAGATGCACTTGCCATAGCCATGCGCCATGGAGTAGAATTAGAACATATTGATTATATACAGATACATCCCACTACTTTGTATTCCACCCGCCCGGGCAGACGGTTTCTTATTTCTGAATCTGTGCGGGGAGAAGGGGCAAAACTGTACAATGCCAAAGGAGAACGGTTTGCCAATGAGGTATTGCCAAGAGACTTAATGACTGCAGCTATCCGCAGACAAATGGAAGAAGATGGGAAGCCTTATGTGTGGCTGGATATGACGGTTCTGGGCGAAAAAGTGATTTTGAATCACTTCCCTCATATCTATGAGAGGTGTCTGGAGGAAGGATATGATGTAACAAAAGACTGGATTCCCGTAGTGCCTGCCCAGCATTATTTTATGGGCGGTATTCGTGTGAATTCTGATAGCAAGACCACTATGGACAGGCTGTTTGCCGTAGGGGAAACCAGCTGCAATGGCGTACACGGAGCCAATCGTCTGGCAAGTAATTCTCTGCTGGAAAGCCTGGTGTTTGCCAAAAGAGCCGCCGGGAAAATACAGGAAGAGAGAAGTCAGAAAATATTTTTACAGGAGAGGGATTCTTCTGTATTTGAAGCTTTGTATCAGAAGGCAGAAAGGTGTATCAGCAGCCAGGAAGAAAGTCTGGCGGAGACATATAAGCGGGAAGTATTGTGTGAGATAGAAAGGGAGCGACAGGCAAAATGAATGAAATTACCATGAATTTGAATGCAGATCATTTAATCAGACAGGCTCTGCAGGAGGATATTACAAGCGAAGATATTACTACGAATGCAGTGATGAGAGAAAAGAAAGCGGGAGAGGTGCAGCTAATCTGTAAGCAGGAGGGTGTGATTGCAGGTCTGGCAGTATTTGAACGTGTTTTTCAGCTTCTGGACAGTGATACACAGGTGGAATTTTATGTAAAAGACGGAGACAGAGTGGAAAATAAACAGCTTCTTGGTGTGGTAAAAGGGGATATTCGTGTACTGCTTTCCGCAGAAAGAACAGCCTTGAATTATCTCCAGCGGATGAGCGGAATTGCCACTTATACCAGGCAGATTGCAGACCTTTTGGAAGGAAGCAAAACCAAACTTCTGGATACCAGAAAAACTACACCGAATATGAGAATTTTTGAAAAATATGCGGTAAAAGTGGGAGGAGGATACAATCACAGATATAACCTTTCCGATGGAATTTTACTGAAAGATAATCATATTGCAGCGGCTGGCGGAGTGCGTCAGGCCATTGAAATGGCGAAGGAATATGCGCCTTTTGTACGGAAAATTGAAGTGGAAACCGAGACATTGGACATGGTAAAAGAAGCAGTAGATGCAGGTGCAGATATTATTATGCTGGACAATATGACGCCGGAAACTATGAAAGCCGCTATAGAATTCATTGATGGACGTGCAGAAACAGAGTGTTCCGGAAATGTGACGAAAGAGAATATTGACAGGCTGATTTCTATTGGTGTAGACTATATTTCCAGTGGGGCTTTAACCCACTCCTCTCCGATTCTGGATCTTTCCCTGAAAAACCTTCATGAGGTGTAAAAGAGACGGGAAACCGAGTCGGTCTGGGGAAGAAAGGATAGGAAATATGGATGGAGAAACACGCAGAAAAGAAATTTTAAAATATATTTCAGAGAGTAACAAACCGGTGTCAGGAACAAAACTGGCAGAAATTTTTCAAGTGAGCCGACAGGTCATTGTGCAGGATATTGCTCTGTTAAGAGCGGCGGATTGTGAAATTCTTTCTACGAACAGAGGCTATATTTGCAGCAGTCCCCAGAAATGTATGAGGATCATACAGGTGTATCATACAGATGAGCGGATAGAAGAAGAGCTGCATGCAATCGTGGATTGCGGGGGAACAGTGGAAGATGTTTTTGTGCAGCATGAAGTTTACGGAGAACTACGGGCTGTGCTAAACATCAGTTCCAGACGGCAGGTGAAACAGTTTTTGGAAGACATTCGGACGGGAAAATCCAAACCGCTTACGAATATCACTTCCGGGCATCACTGTCATACTATCAGTGCAGACAGTGAAGAAGTTCTGGATATGATAGAAGAAAATCTGAGAAAATTGGGAATTTGTATGGAATAAAAGCAAGGAAAAGGAAAGAGATGGAGTTTTTCATAAGAGAGGCGAGAGCGGAGGAAGCCTCTTTGCTGGCAGAAATAGAAGCTTTGTGTTTTCCGCCGGCAGAGGCAGCTTCTAAAGAGGAAATACAGAAGCGGATGTGTGCTTTTTTAGAGAATTTTTTTGTGGCAGAATTAGATGGGAAAATTGTTGGATTCGTCAACGGAGGAACCACGGACCAGCCAAAGCTGCCGGATGAAATGTACCACGATGTAAGTCTGCATAAGCCCTGGGGAGCTTATCAGACGGTGTTTGGTTTAAATGTATTACCGGAGTACAGATGTCAGGGGATTGCAGGGAGACTGCTGGAGTATCTGGTGGCAGAAAGCAGAAAAAGAGGAAAAAAAGGTGTGATTTTGACTTGCAAAGCGCATTTGACAGGATTCTATGAAAGCCACGAATTCCAGAATTTTGGCATAGCAGAATCGGAGCACGGTGGGGCTGTGTGGTATGATATGAGAAGAGAACTTTGAGAAAACGGGGGAGTGATGACAGATTGCTTCCCTGTTTTTTAATTTTTTATTGTATACAGTCGTGTATAATGGTAAGATAGCAGAGGGATGAAAGAGAAATAAGATATCACTATGAGAAAAGTACAGGAGAGTAATCTATGGAAAAACTAACAATGAGACAGATACTGTCTCTGACGCTGACATTATTTGCCGTATTCTTTGGAGCAGGCAACATGATTTTTCCGCCGGCTATGGGACGGCTTGCGGGAGAAAATTATTTGCAAGCACTTGCCGGTTTTATACTGACAGATGCAGGTATTGCCTTGCTGGGAATGATTGCGGTGGTGTTGGTAGGGAACAAAATTATGGACCTTGGGGATCTTGTGAGCCGGAGGTTTTCTTTGCTTTTATCCGTAATGGTGTATTTGCTGATAGGGCCGCTTTTTGCGCTGCCGCGAACAGGAAGCGTATCGTATGAGCTGGCGGTTCGCCCGTATGTGCCGCAGCAGTATGCGTGGCTGGTCTCTCTGGCGGTGACAGCCGTGTTCTTTTTGCTGACCTATTATCTCAGTGGAAATCCAAGCAAGGTTGTGGATATTATCGGAAAATATATGACGCCAGTACTGATTATAAGCATTGCCCTGCTTTATCTGGTATGCCTGTTTTCAGACAAATCCGGGAATACGGTACAATATGGTGCTGTTCAGAAAGCTGCAGGGGAATACCAGGATATTGCGTTCTTCAAAGGTATGATTGAAGGGTACAATGCCCTGGACGGTCCTGCAGGTCCTGTATTTGCCATTATTATTATCAATGCCGTCACCGGTTTTCAGGTGAAAAAACGGAAAAATGTAGTGAAATATACGATTATTTCCGGAATCGGAGCGGTGCTGATTCTCAGCGGTATTTACTACATGCTGACGTATATCGGTGCCATTACGCATACAACCTTTGAAAACGGAGGAGCGCTTCTGCATGCTGTGGCTAGTGATCTGCTGGGCCCTGTGGGAGGAATCGTGCTGGGTGTTTCCGTTTTTCTGGCCTGCATGACAACTTCTATTGGACTGACCACTTCCTTTGCAGATTATTTTCATGAATTGCTGCCATCAGTGTCCTATCGCAAAATAACGGCAGTGGTGTGTCTGTTCAGCTTTGCAGTCAGCAATGTAGGTTTGTCATATCTGATAGCAGTTTCTCAGCCGGTACTGATGATGATTTATCCGGTATTAATTGTGCTGATTGTACTTTCGTTTGGAAGAAAGTGGATTGGGGATAAGAAAATGGTCTATATACTCAGTATGGCCGCAGCTTTTGTTCTTGCTTTTATCAATGCTATGGACAGTGCAGGCATAAGCCTTGGCATACTGACCGTATGGGGACGAAGCCTTCCTTTTTATCATCTGCACCTGGGCTGGATGCTGCCGGCAGTGTGCGGAGCAGCCGTGGGCTTTCTTCCGGTTTGGAAAAGAAAAAAAAGTATTTAGGAAATTTATTTTTGTAATTGTTTCATTTCTGTATGCAGCTTGCCGGCAAAGGTATCCAGCATATGAACGGTTGTGCGCATATCATCCCGGGTAGTTTCCGGATGGAGCGCACAGATTCGCAGCACTTTTTTGCCGTTTAACACTGTGGTAAAAAGTGCGGCATAACCGCTGGCCAGCATGCGTTCAGAAATGCGTTCATTTAATAGGTCGGTTTCTTCTTCCGTCAAATCTTCGGAAGTATAGCGGAAATTTACCATGGCAAGCTGGGATTTCGATACGATTTCCCAATGGTCCAGTTCCAGAAGCGCTTCTTCGGCCCAGTCAGCCAGTTCAAATCCATGTTCAATGGCGCTGCCAATCAAATCCGTGCCCAATACCTGCAGGGTCAGCCATAATTTCAGGCCGCGGGCAGGGCGGGTCAGTTCCATGCCTATATCCCAGGTATTGATATGCCTCATATCCCCCTCCACATCTTTTAAATATTCCGGATTTACATGAAAACTGTGGAACAGATGTCTCACATCCTTTACCAGAACCATGGCACAGCCATAAGTCTGAAACAGCCATTTGTGGGCGTCCCAACTGATACTGTCGGCCAGCTCCGTGCCCTTTAGCAGGTGTTTATAACGGGGGCTTAACAGGACGGAAGCGCCATAGGCCCCGTCAATGTGAAACCAGAGTTCATACTTGGAACAGATGGCTGCCAGTTCTTCCAGAGGATCGATGCTTCCGGTGTTTGTGGTTCCGGCTGTACCGATAACAACAAAGGGAATCAGTCCGTTTTGGGTGTCTTCCTGAATTTGTTTTTCCAAAACATCTGTGCACATCTGAAAGGTGGAATTGGAAGGGATTTTGCGGATACGGCTGTCCGGAATACCGATAATCCGCAGACCTTTGGCAACAGAGCTGTGGGTCTGGTCCGAGATATAAGCTGTGCCCAGGTGCAGGGTTTCATCATTTAATTTGTGGTCCCGGGCAGCAGTAAGAGCTGTAATGTTTGCCATAGAGCCGCCGCTTACAAAGACACCGCCCGCATTCTGGGTGAAGCCGGCCTGACGGCACAGCCATTGCAGAACTTCCTGTTCAATACAGTTGACCATAGGGGCCAGTTTGCTGCCTCCGGCATGAATATTATAGGCGGAAGTCATAATATCTCCCAGCCAGGAGATGGAGGAAGCCGGACCGGGTACAAAGCCAAAAAACCGTGGATGGTTCGCATCACCCCGGTAACGATACACTTCTTCTGTCATTTCGGTAACGACTTCATCTACGGGACGTCCCTCTTTTGAAATTCCAATCTGCTTGATTTTGTCTGCTTGTCCTTCTTCCGTATACCAGGTGACTTTCTGAGAATGAATATCATGCTTTTCAAGACAGAAATTGTGTACAAATTTTTTTATGGCCGCTTCTAACTGGGCGCTGTTTAAAACATTTTCACTGTTTAGCATGGTTGCTTGTCCTTTCTTTTTCGCCATTTTTTCATATATTTCATATATTTTGTTGGCTTTTTTACTTTTTGAAAATCAACCGTAAATCTTTACGGTAGAATAAGTTTATTGTATACTACAGTTATATATCTGTAAAATTCATATATTTGATAATATATATGAAAAAAATTAATAAAGAGCTGAAGAGTAAGGAAAGAGATACATGGAACTGAGAAATATCAACACTTTTTTGAAGGTGGCAGCAACTCAAAATTTTTCAAAAGCAGCAGAACAACTGGGATATTCCCAATCCGCTGTGACTGTGCAGATACAACAGTTGGAAAAAGAACTGGAAACTCCGCTGTTTGAACGAATCGGAAAGCGGGTTTTTCTAACGGAAAGGGGAATGGAATTTACTTCTTATGCCAATGAAATCATGGGGGCGGCCAACCGAGCCCGGTTTTTTGCAAAGGAAAAGGGGGAACTGGATGGAACCTTACGGATTGGCGGGGTAGAATCCGTCTGTACCGCTATGTTGCCAGATTTCCTGCTGACTTTTCACAGCAGTTATCCCAGAGTGAAAATCACCATAAAATCAGGCACAACAGAAGAACTGATGGAAATGGCGAGGAGCAATGAAATTGATTTTGTCTTTACGCTGGACAGAAAAATATGCAGCGGGGAATGGGTGAAAGTTGTGGAAAGGAAGGAGCACATTTTGTTTGTGACCCTGGCGGAACAGTTACAGGAAAGAAAAGAACAGATACCTATACAGGAATTGGTAAAAAAGCCCTTTTTGCTGACAGAATTGGGAGCCGCTTATCAGTATGAATTGGAACGGCTGCTGTCCGAGCGGGATTTGGAAATTATGCCGATTCTGGAAATCGGCAATACGGAAACCATTATTCATCTGCTGAAAAAGGGTATGGGACTTTCTTTTCTTCCGGCATTTACGGTGAAGGAGGAATTGGAGAAGAAACGATTTTCGGAAGTCCGAACCAATCTTCCGTCGGTGGTGATGTACAGCCAGCTGCTCTATTGCAGGAACAAATGGGTGACACAGGAAATGCAGAAGTTTGCGGAATTGGTGGGAGGGAGGATTGACTAGCTAAAGACTGTAGAATCGGAAACTGAAAAATTATTCACACAAAAAGCTTTCTATATGATAAAATTAATATCATATCCTGCTGGCGGGATTAAAAAAATGAAAGATGAGGATACAGAGATGAAAATAGCAGTAACTTATGATAATGGAGAGGTATTTCAGCACTTTGGAAAGACGGAATATTTTAAAGTATATGAAGTGGAAGACAATAAAGTAGTTTCCAGTGAAGTGATGAGTTCTAATGGTTCCGGACATGGAGCGTTGGCCGGACTTTTAGCAGAACAGTCTGTTGATGTATTGATTTGCGGAGGCATTGGCGGTGGAGCTCAGACGGCTCTTGCTGAGGCGGGAATTGAATTGTGCGCGGGAGCCCAGGGGGATACAGACCAGGCTGTGGAAGCTTACTTGAAAGGGGAATTAGTATCCACAGGAGTAAACTGCAATCATCACCATGAAGAGGGACATAGCTGCGGAGACCACGGAGAGGGACACAGCTGTAGCGGAAACTGCGGTGGACATTGTGGTTCTGCGCCGGTGCTGACAGGCCGTAATGTTGGGAAAGTCTGCCGTACCCATTACAGAGGAACCTTTAATGATGGCACACAGTTTGATTCTTCCTATGACAGAGGGGAACCGTTGGAGTTCACTTGCGGAGTGGGTCAGATGATTAAAGGTTTTGATGCAGCAGTGGCAGATATGGAAGTGGGTCAGATTGCGGAGATTCATTTGATGCCGGAAGAGGCGTATGGAATGCCGGACCCCAATGCGATTTTTACCGTTGAGATTGCACAGCTTCCGGGAGCGGAAGATTTGGAAACGGGACAGCAGGTTTATTTATCCAATCAGCTTGGACAGCCATTTCCTGTTAAGGTGACAGCAAAAGATGAGAGTACAATTACGTTTGATGCCAATCATGAGATGGCGGGAAAAGAACTGAATTTCCGTATTGAACTGGTAGAAGTGAAATGAGAAAATGAAAAAAGCCGGAAAATGTGTTCGGGCATGTGTTGTAATCCTAAGATATTCTAAGATATTTTGCAGAAAAATTCAAAATATCTATTGACGAATAAAAGGATTTCTGTTAGTATATTAGCGTATGCCGCACAAAGAGGTATAAGTACCGTGTATACGGTCACCATATTTGGCGAGTAATGATAATAGGAGGTGCCATATGTACGCAATTATTGCAACAGGTGGTAAACAGTACAAAGTAGCCGAAGGCGATGTTATCAGAGTAGAAAAGCTTGGAGCAGAAGCTGGTGAAACTGTTACATTTGACCAGGTACTTGCTGTAAGCAACGACGGTTTAAAAGTTGGCGAAGACGTAGCCAATGCAAGTGTAACTGCATCTGTAGTTGAAAACGGTAAAGCGAAAAAGGTTATCGTTTACAAATATAAGAGAAAAACCGGATACCACAAGAAAAACGGTCACAGACAGCAGTTTACTAAAGTTAAAATTGAAAAAATCAATGCTTAATTCATTATGATTAAAGTGACGATTTATCAGAATTCAGAGCAGAAAATCTTAGGTTTTGCCATGCAGGGTCATGCAGGATATGCCGAAAGCGGCAGTGATATTGTGTGTGCAGCTGTATCGGTGCTGGCGCAGAATACAGTGAATTCCATTGAGCAGTTTACAGAGGACAGGTTTACTGTGGATGTAGATGAGCAGATGGGAGGGCTGGATTTCAAAATAGAGCCGGGATATTCCAAAGAAACGGCGTTGCTTCTGAATTCGCTTATCCTTGGTTTACAGGGGATAGAAGAAGAATACATGGAGTATATCGATGTAATATTCGAGGAGGTGTAAAGACATGTTAAAAATGAACCTTCAGTTATTCGCTCATAAAAAAGGTGTTGGTTCTACAAAGAACGGACGTGACTCTGAGTCTAAAAGACTTGGTGCCAAAAGAGCTGACGGACAGTTTGTAAAAGCTGGAAACATCCTCTACAGACAGCGTGGAACAAAAATTCATCCAGGCGTAAATGTAGGCAGAGGCGGAGACGACACATTATTCGCATTAGTTGATGGTGTTGTTCGTTTCGAGAGAAAAGGCAGAGACAAAAAACAGGTTTCTGTAGTTCCAGTGGCTACTGAAGAGTAATTACGATAACAAGGCGGCTTCAAATCTTTCAGGGGTTTGAAGCCACTTTTTTTCAATAAAAGAAAGAGGTTATTATGTTTGCAGACAGAGCAAAAATATATATCCGCTCCGGAAAAGGCGGGGATGGACATGTCAGTTTCCGAAGAGAGCTGTATGTCCCAAACGGCGGTCCTGACGGCGGAGATGGCGGTAAGGGCGGAGATGTCATATTTGAAGTGGATAAAGGTCTGAATGCACTGACCGATTACCGTCATAAAAGTAAATATGCCGCAGGAAACGGTGAAGAAGGCGGCAAAAAAAGATGCCATGGGGCAAATGGAAAAGATATTGTTTTAAAAGTGCCCGAAGGAACCGTTATTAAAGAGGCAGTCAGCGGAAAAGTTATTGCGGATATGTCCGGCGGAAATACCAGACAGATTGTATTAAAAGGCGGCAGAGGCGGAAAGGGAAATCAGCACTATGCTACGGCAACTATGCAGGTCCCTAAATATGCACAGCCCGGCCAGCCGGCACAGGAACTGGAAGTGCAGCTGGAATTAAAAGTCATTGCCGATGTAGGACTTATCGGATTTCCAAACGTAGGAAAATCCACTCTGCTTTCCAGAGTCAGCAATGCCAGACCTCAGATTGCCAATTATCATTTTACAACTCTGAATCCTCATTTGGGTGTGGTGGATTTAGATGACTGCAACGGGTTTGTTATTGCCGATATTCCGGGATTGATTGAAGGCGCGTCAGAAGGTGTGGGCTTGGGACATCAGTTCCTGCGTCATATTGAAAGAACACGGGTTTTAATTCATCTGGTAGACGCAGCGTCCACAGAAGGCAGAGACCCCATTGAGGATATTTATAAAATCAATAAAGAACTGGAAGCCTATGACCCGGAACTTATGAAGCGTCCACAGGTCATTGCAGCAAATAAAATAGATGCCGTGTATGCAGGGGATGAAGACCCGGTGCAGAAGATTCGTGATGAATTTGAACCTCAGGGAATGAAAGTTTTTGCAATTTCTGCGGTAAGCGGAAAAGGATTGAAAGAACTTTTATACTATGTAAAACAGCTTTTGGATACAATAGATAAAGAGCCTGTAATTTTTGAGCAGGAGTTTTTCCCGGAAGACGCACTGATTACAGAAAATCTTCCGTATACAGTAGCACAGGACGAAGCAGACGAGCATGTTTTCATTATAGAAGGTCCAAAGATAGAAAAAATGCTGGGCTATACCAATCTGGATTCCGAAAAAGGGTTCCTGTTCTTCCAGAAATTCTTAAAAGAAAGCGGTATTCTGGAAGATTTGGAGAAAGCAGGTATCCAGGAAGGGGATACGGTTCGTATGTATGGCTTTGACTTTGATTATTATAAATAAGGAAAACAGGAGATAAAGCATGACAAGCAAACAAAGAGCGTATTTAAAAGGGCTTGCAATGACTATGGAACCGATTTTTCAGATTGGAAAATCCAGTTTGACACCGGAAAATACAGCAGCTGTTGCAGAAGCCTTAGAGGCAAGAGAACTGATTAAAATCAGTGTTCTCCAGAACTGTATGGATGACCCGAAGGAAATTGCCGCAGTGCTTGCAGAGCGTACACGTTCTCAGGTCGTACAGGTCATTGGTAAAAAAATTGTGTTATATAAAGAAGGCAAGGATAATAAGAAAAAGATATTTCTGCCATAAAGAATAACAAAAAAGAGGAAAGTGTTATGCGGGAAAAAAGAAAGAGAATCGGTATCATGGGAGGTACTTTTGATCCTATTCATATAGGGCATTTGATTCTGGGAGAAACGGCATATGAACAGTTTCAATTGGATAAGGTGCTGTTTATGCCTGCCGGAAACCCTCCGCATAAAAGAGAAAGAAAAGACCGGGCCAGTGATGAGCAGCGCACAGAAATGGTGAAAAGGGCTATAGCGTCAAATCCGCATTTTGAACTGTCTCTGGAAGAAATGCGGCAGGATGGATATACCTATACCTACAGAACACTGGAAAATTTGCAAAACCAAAATCCGGATACGGAATACTTTTTTATTCTGGGAGCAGACTCTCTGTATGATTTTGAAAAATGGAGAGAACCTTTCCGCATTCTGAATGTCTGTACAATTCTGGTAGCCACCAGAAATCATACCAGTCATCAGCGTTTAGACGAGACCATTGCCGCACTGAAGAAAAAATACGGGGGAAGAATAGAAAAGCTGAATTCTCTGAACATTGATATTTCTTCAGAGCAGATTCGTACCTGGATACAGCAGCGCCGTTCATTGGCCTATTATGTACCGGACCAGGTGATATCTTATATCATGGAGAATAATATATACAAGGGTAGTGATAAAGATGAAATATGATTTTGCGGAAATTGAGAAAAAATTGAAAAAATATCTGGATAAAGACCGTTTTATGCATACCCAGGGAGTGATGTACACAGCGGCAGCCCTGGCTATGGCTCATGGAACCAATATGGAGCAGGCTCGGCTGGCAGGTCTGCTTCACGATTGTGCAAAGTGTATTCCCAATAAAAAGAAGTTGAAAATCTGCCGGAAGCAGGGCATTGAACTCAGTACCTTTGAAAAGCAAAATCCCTTTTTGATTCATGCGAAGCTGGGTGTTTATATTGCAAAAGAGAAGTACGATATACATGACCTGGGAATATTGTCTGCTATCCGCTGGCATACTACAGGGAAAGAGGATATGAGCAGTCTGGAGAAAATAATCTATATAGCGGACTATATTGAACCTGGAAGAGACAGAGCACCCAATCTGTCCTGGGTGAGAAAAGTAGCTTTTATGGATTTAGATGAAGGAATGTATTACATTTTAAAAGACAGCCTTTCCTATCTGGAAACCAGTGCAAAACTTATCGATCCTTATACAGAAAAGGCTTTTCAATATTATGAAGCGCTGCACCTTGGAAAAAAGGAAAAGGAGAACACAGACCATGAATAGTAAAGAAATAGCACGCATGGCTTGCGAGGCCATGGAAGATAAAAAGGCTCAGGATATTAAAATTATTCAGATTGAACAGATTTCAACACTGGCAGACTACTTTATCATTGCCAGCGGAACTAACCGCAGTCAGGTGCAGGCCATGGCAGATAATGTGGATGAAGTGCTGGGAAGAGCCGGTGTAGAAGCCAAACAGATGGAAGGATACCAGAGCGCAAACTGGATTCTTATGGATTACAGAGATGTCGTGATTCATATTTTTGATGAAGAAAACCGTCTGTTCTATGATTTAGAACGTATCTGGAGAGATGGAACTTTAGTTGAGAGAACAGATTTAGATATGTAAAAGCAAGAGAAGAAACTCCATACGAAGTGTGCTCAAGAATACCAAGTGGAAAATCAGAGACGCTTCTATGGGGTTCTTCTTTTTTGCTGAAATTAACGCATAAAACGAAACACACCAATTACTTTTCCAAGAATCTGGAAAACCTGCTCCGGTCCTACAAGGATAGGATCCATGGAATCGTTTTCCGGCTGAAGACGAATATAATCTTTTTCTTTATAAAAGGTTTTTACTGTTGCAGAGTCGTCTACCAGTGCAACAACCTTTTGACCGTTCTCAGCAGTAGGCTGCTGTTCTACAAGCACATAATCTCCGCTGAAAATTCCGGCATTTATCATACTGTCACCTTCTACGACCAGCATAAAAGTTTTGTTGTTGGGCATAAATTCAGAAGGAATGGGGAAATATCCCTCGACATTTTCCATGGCAAGAAGCGGCTGTCCTGCAGCTACTTTGCCAACAATAGGAACATTAACCGTCTCTCTCCGAACCAGATTAAAATTGTCATCTACAATCTCTATGGCACGGGGTTTGGTTGGGTCTCTGCGAATATAGCCGTTTTTTTCCAGTGTTTCAAGATGGGAATGGACAGAGGATGTGGATTTCAGATTCACAGCCTCGCAAATTTCCCTTACAGAAGGAGGAAATCCTCTGTTTAAAATTTCATTTTTCATATATTCTAAAATTTCAGATTGTTTTTGACTTATTTTTCCATATGACATAATCTGGTACCTCCGAATCATCGAAATCTTACTTTTATCATATCACAGCTTTACAGAAAATGCAAACAGATATTCGGAAAGTTTGTTCGTGAAACGAAAATATGTTCGATAAAAGTATTGACAAACATGTGTTCTTGTAGTATGCTGATTGCAGATAGAAAGCAAACAGATGTTCGCAAACATATTTTCGCGATTTTACGGAGGGTATGAGAATGAGAAGTAAATTAAGAAGAAAACGAAGTTTTTTGTATGCTATAGTTTTATTGTGTGCAGTGGTATTAGGAATGCTCTGGGTTACTTCTGATACGGCCAGTGCGGGTACACAGGAGTCTGTACGGCATAAGTATTTTACCAGTATCGAAATAAAAGAGGGAACAAGTCTCTGGGAAATAGCTCAGGAATATCAGACGGAAGAATATGATTCCACAGAAGACTATATCAGAGAAGTTAAAAAGATTAACCACATGAAGAGTGATGTAATTTATGAGGGCTCCTATTTGTGCATTCCATATTACTCTTCAGAAAATAAATAAGCGTGTTCAGTTCTTGCAATGCTTTTTCGCTATGATACAATAGGAGAAGATATTTTATAATTGGGGAAAGGAAAGGCATTCATGAACCGAAAAAAAATTACTTCTACAGATGTAGCCAGAAAGGCAGGCGTTTCTCAGTCAGCTGTGTCCATGATTCTTAATAAAAAATATAATGTCTCTTTTTCAAGAGAAACGATAGAGCGGGTGGAAGAGGCAGCTCGGACATTGGGATATACGAATGAAAAGAAGGCTTCAAGAACCAGGGTGTCCATGAGAGGAACTATTTTTGTCATGTGTCCCAATTTATCCAATCCGTATTATTGTTCTCTTTTACAGGGAATTGAAAAGACAGCACAGAAAAATCGGTATGACGTGTTTTTATGTAATACCAGGAGGGATTATCAAACAGAGGAGAAGTACCTGAAAAAAATAGAAAAACTGAATCCATCGGGAGTCATTTGTACTTTCACGCCGGTATTTACGGAACTTCTTCAAAAGATTTCTGAAAAGATACCGGTTATACTTATTGGAGAGAAAGCTGTTGTGGAAGGAATGGACACAGTGGAACTGAACAGTAAGAAAACAGGTGAACTTCTTGCTGGGCATTTGCTGGAACTGGGACACAGAAAAGCAGCCTTTTTATCCACTCCTCTGACACAGAGGCAATCCGCCAGAAGAGCCAGAATGAAAGGTTTCTGTGAAACTTTTGAAAAAGCAGGATATGGAGACAGTGTTTATATTAAGAGCCTTCCGGAACAGATGGACATTTTATTTCAAGAGGAAGATATGGAATACAGGACAGGATATGAGCTGGCTTTGGAAATGATTAGAGAAGTTCCTGATTTAACTGCCATAGCCGGAAGCAGTGATATGGTTGCTCTGGGAATCCGCGATGCACTTTTAAACCTGCATTACAAAATTCCGGAAGAAATTTCCGTAGTGGGCTGCGACAATTTATTAATTTCCGGAATGAAAGGGATTGACTTGACAACTGTGGAGCATTTTGCCCCCAAAAAAGGGGAAGATGCCTGTCGCCTTCTTCTTGACAAGATAGAAGCAGAACAGGAAAGAGGCGGTTTTTTGAAGGAGGGAATGATTCATCATATAGAATATGAACCTCGCTTGATTATTAGAGGAAGTACATCATATCCTCGGAAATTGTAATTAATATTTTAAAATATTAATAATAGAACGGATTAATATTTTGACATCCAATTTGACCATGAGTATCTTTTATGCTACTCTGCTGTTAGAATTCATGCCATTGAAGCAGAGAAAGGACAGAAAGATATGGAAAAAACAGATTGGAAGGCTTATTTGCAAAAAGAAATTGAATGCAGCTGTGGAAGAACACATTTTTGTGATATTGAGGAAATTCTTATTGAGGAGAATGCAATTTGCCGCCTGCCGGGGATTTTAAGTCGTCATTCCTATAAAAAATTGTGTGTGGTATGTGACGAGCATACGGAAAAAGCCGCCGGTTTCCGGGTGTATGAGGAACTTACAAAAGCAGGATACAACTTTAGCAAGGTTCTTTATCATGAGCCGGAACTGGTGCCGGATGAACAGGCCTTGATTTACCTTTTTACACAGGTACCTCAGGACTGTGATTTAATCATAGCTGTAGGAAGCGGAACGATTAATGATTTGTGCAGGTACGTCAGTTATAAAATGAAAATAGATTATTATGTTGTGGGAACAGCTCCTTCTATGGATGGGTATGCCTCAAATGTATCTCCACTGATTATCCGTCATTTAAAAACAACTTATACAGCAAGACCGGCCAGAGTGATTATCGGAGATTTACAGGTACTTTGTGAAGCACCCATGCATATGCTTGCTGCAGGCGTCGGGGACATTATTGGGAAATATGTATGTTTGGCAGATTGGCAGCTGGCTCATGAAATAAATGAGGAGTATCTTTGTCCGGAAGTGACAGCATTAGTTCGAAAATCGATAGAGAAAGTAACAGAAAATGCCGAGGCAGCAGCAAAGAGAGAGAAGAATGCAGTAGCTGCTCTTATGGAAGGACTGGTTTTAAGCGGTATTGCAATGAGCTATATTGGAAATTCCCGTCCGGCTTCAGGAAGTGAACATCATATGTCTCACTATTGGGAAATGATGTTTTTGCTGAGACACCAATCTGACCCTTTGCACGGAACAAAAGTAGGAGTGGCAACAGTGGCTGCCCTGCGGTTATATGAAATACTGAAAGAGAAGAAAAACATGGGGCTTTCGCAGCAAGTATCAGCTTTTTCGTATAAAAAGTGGGCAGAAGAAATTGAGGAGGCCTATGGTCCGGCAGCGCCGGAAGTTCTAAAGCTGGAACAGGAGGTTGGGAAAAATGCGGATAATGAGGTTCTGAGAAGACGAAGCGTGTGGGAAGAAAAACAGGAAGAAATCGGGTCTGTTCTGGAAAATCTTCCTTCTGCAAAGACGGTTGCACAGATTTTAAAATCGATGGGAGCACCCAGTTCTCCGGCAGAAATCCAAGTGTCTTTGGAAACTTTTAAAAAGGGGATTTATTTTGCAAAAGATTTGAGGAATCGTTTTGGACTGCTGCAGATTTTGTTTGATTTCAGTTTACAGAAAACATGCAGTGAAATCCTGGAAGAAGAGTTTTACAGATGATATTGTCTGAAATTGCAGAGCCTTTTAAAGACTTTCTTGTATCCCTTGTCCGGCTGTGATAAACTATAAAAAAGTGAAAAGATTACAGACTTGGTATCTGGGAAAGGGAGTTTTTACAATGTACAAGATAGAGAACCAGTATTTAAAAATTGTAGTTTCCTCAAAAGGAGCAGAGTTACAGAGTCTTTTTGATAAGGAAATGAACAAAGAAGTTTTATGGTATGGAGATGAAAAGTTCTGGAAACGCCATTCGCCTCTTTTATTTCCCAATGTAGGGCGTCATTATAAAAATTGCTGCTATTACAACGGAAGGCGCTTTGATACAGACCTACATGGCTTTGCAAAAGATTCAGAGTTTATATGTATAAAACAGGAAGATAATCTTTTGACATTTTCTTTGAGAGATGATGAAGCTACCAGAGCTTATTTTCCATTTTCTTTTGTTTTAAATGTGACTTATCGGCTGACAGAAAGAACGTTGGAGGTTGTCTGGGACGTAGAAAACAACAATGAAGAAAAGATGTACTTTACTATAGGAGGGCACCCGGGATTTAATGTGCCGATTTTGGAGGATACCCGGCAGACAGAATATAAGCTTCTCTTCAACAGAAAAGAAGCACTGGAATACCGCCTTGTCTATGGAGATTCGTGCAATGCAGATGGGGAAAAAACTTACAGGCTGCCTTTAGATACATACGGTGCTTACAGCGGATGTGCGATTACGGAGCATATGTTTGATAAAGATGCTTTGATTTTTGATGGTTCTCAGATTACGCTTGCAGGGATTGCGTATCCGGATGGTACTCCATATATTCTTATGGAATGTGAAGGATTTACGAATTTTGGTATCTGGAGTCTTCCGGGCGCACCTTATATTTGCCTGGAACCATGGAGAGGAAGATGTGATGATTACGGTTTTGAAGGAGACATTTCAGAGAAACCAGATATTGTCTCTGTAGAAGCGGGAGACGTATTCCATCAAAATTACACGATAACCGTATATAAAAAATAACCATAGAAATACAGGAGAAAGCCTATGTCGAATATAAAAAAGGAAATTCCCTATAAAATTTATCTGGAAGAAAGTGAGATGCCAAAAGAATGGTATAATGTCCGGGCGGATATGAAAAACAAACCAGCGCCTCTGTTAAATCCTAAGACTTATCAGCCTATGACGGAGGCAGAATTGGGACAGATTTTTTGTGAGGAACTGGTAAAACAGGAGCTTGACACCACAACTCCTTTTATAGAAATACCGGAAGAAATCAGAAACTTTTATAAAATGTATCGTCCCTCCCCGCTAGTTCGGGCGTATTGTCTGGAAGAAAAGCTGCAGACGCCGGCTAAAATTTATTATAAGTTTGAGGGAAATAATACCAGTGGAAGTCACAAACTGAACTCTGCGATTGCACAGGCTTATTACGCAAAAGAGCAGGGATTGAAAGGGGTTACTACAGAAACCGGAGCAGGACAGTGGGGGACTGCACTGTCTATGGCCTGCGCCTATCTTGGATTGGACTGCCAGGTATATATGGTAAAATGTTCTTATGAACAAAAACCATTCCGAAGAGAGGTAATGAGGACTTATGGTGCTGCAGTCACACCATCGCCTTCAGATACGACAGAGGTAGGAAGAAAAATTTTGAGGGAACACCCAGGCACATCGGGAAGTCTTGGCTGTGCCATTTCAGAGGCTGTGGAGAGGGCTGTACAGCAGGAAGGCTACCGCTATGTTTTGGGAAGTGTGTTAAATCAGGTGTTATTGCATCAGACAGTGATTGGACTGGAGACAAAAACAGCTTTAGAAAAATATGATATCCAACCAGATATCATTATTGGTTGTGCCGGAGGTGGTTCTAATCTGGGAGGTCTGATTTCTCCGTTTGTGGGAGAAAAATTAAGAGGAGAAAAGGATTATCAGATTATTGCAGTGGAACCTGCTTCCTGTCCGAGCCTTACCCGAGGAAAGTTTGCCTATGATTTTTGTGATACAGGTATGGTTACGCCTTTGCAGAAAATGTATACATTGGGCAATAATTTTATTCCTTCTGCCAATCATGCAGGGGGACTTCGCTATCACGGCATGAGTTCCATTTTATCTCAGCTGTATCATGATGGCCTGATGGAAGCCCGGGCGGTAGAACAGACATCTGTATTTGAGGCTGCAGAGCAGTTTGCAAGAATAGAAGGAATTCTGCCTGCGCCGGAAAGCGCACATGCAATTCGTGTGGCTTTAGACGAAGCAATTCGGTGCAAAGAGACTGGAGAAGAAAAAACCATCGTTTTCGGATTGACCGGAACTGGATATTTTGATATGTACGCATATGAAAAATTCAACAATGGGCAGATGACAGATTATATTCCCACAGAGAAAGATTTGGAACAGGGATTTGCAGGAATTCCCAGATTTCCGGGGAATGAATTTTAAATGACAAAGTTCTGAACATATCTTAAAAGGAGTTGCGGCTGCTGCATGAAGCAGGAATATTCTTGACAGGTACTTAATGCGGCAGCCGTACCTTTGTCTATATCATATCTGTTTTAGGAGTGCAGACGATGAAACGAATATTATTACTGGAAGATGATAAAGCCTTAAATAGGGGAATTTCTCTGAAACTGGAAAAGGAAGGATACGAAGTTTTGTCCGCTTTTTCTCTCAAAGAAGCAAAAGCGCTGTTTCAGAAAGGGAGCATAGATTTGGTTATTAGCGATATTACGCTTTCCGATGGCAGTGGAATGGATTTTTGCAGAGAGGTAAGACAAAAAAGCGAAGTTTTTATTATTTTTCTTACTGCCCTGGACCAGGAAGTGGACATTGTCAATGGATATGACTGTGGTGCAGATGACTATATGACAAAACCTTTTAGTCTTTTGGTATTGATTTCCAAAGTAAATGCATTAATGCGCAGAGCCGGGCAGCAAGAGGGACAGATTTTGCTTTCGGATGGCATCGAAGTGAACTGTCTTACTATGCAGGTATACAGGCAGAAAGAACCTGTAATATTGAGTAAGAAAGAGCTGCAGCTTTTAATTTGTCTGATGGAACACGAAGGAACCGTTATGACAAAGGAGCAGATACTGGAAATGGTATGGGACAGAGAGGGACAGTTTGTAGACGAAAATACGGTGACGGTTAATATTAGCCGGCTGAAAAGCAAACTGCATACCAATGCCATAGAAAATGTAAGGGGATTGGGATACATATGGACAGACACAGTAACAAAGAAATAAAAAGCATGGCCGCAGTGCTTGGGTGTGTGATGGCAGGAATTTTATTGCTGTCTTCGGTTTATCTGGTGTATCGTTATGAGGAGAGGAATAGGCAGGCAGCACAACTGGCTTTGCGGTATCCATGGTCAGAAGGTGTCTGGATAGAAATCAGAGAAGCAAAGAATACTGCCGATACCCAACAGGCGGATCGAGAAAAACAGAAAGAACTGCAGGAAAAATACGGATACTATTTTTTCTCTGCAAAGGAAAGCAAAGAAATTTTGCTTTTGTTTGCTTCGGAGATACTGATAATTGCAGGGATTTTTGCAGGTGCGGTGTTTTTTATCAGAAAAAGAGCAAAAACAGAAGAAAATCTGGAACGGGCGCAGATAAAAGTATTGGAAGACAGTATGGAACGCTTTATGGATGGAAATTTTGATACCGCAGAACTTTTGAACATCCAGTCAGATTATTTGTGGGGCTTAAGAGAGAAAGAAGAAAAGCTGGGAACTTACATAGAAAATATGAAGGAGCGCCTGGAACAGGAAGAGAGCAGTACAAAAGCCCTGATTACGGATATTTCCCATCAGTTGAAAACTCCTTTTGCAGCTTTCAGAGTATGCTATGAAATGATGGAGGATGATACACTTACAGAAGAAGAGGGGAAGGAGTTTTACATACAGGGAAAGCAGGAATTGGAGAACCTGGGAAAACTCATGGAACTGCTGCTGAATATGTCCAGGCTGGAAGGCAGCATGATTCATTTGGAGCCGCAGGTGAGAAGTCTGAAGAAAACCATTCTTGGAGCAGTCAATACGGTGATTATGAAGGCTGTAGATAAAAACATAGAACTTTCGGCAGAACTGGAGGACTGTTATTCAAATCATGATTTTCGCTGGACCCAGGAGGCCATGATTAACGTTCTGGACAATGCCATTAAGTATTCAAAGCCAGGGAAGAAAGTAGAAATACGCATGCGGAAGCTGACCTCTTATGTACTCATTGAAGTATTCGATGAGGGAATTGGAATTCCGAGAAAGGACAGAAACAAGATTTTTCAGAGGTTTTATCGTGGTGAGGAAGCGAGAGAAATGGAACGTGATGGTGCAGGCGTAGGTCTTTATTTGGCCAGGCAGATTCTGGAACAGCAGGGGGGCACCATTTGCGTCAAAGATAGAAGCGGTATTTTAGGAAGCTGTTTTCACATTATGCTGCCCTTGGCTGAAGCTTGACAAAGAGAGGATAAAACTTCTGGTATTTTTTTCAATCCTGTGCTATAATGGTAAACCGCCTAAACTGGAGGATGCTGTAAAATTTGAGAAAACGGTGTCCGAGTCAGATTTTAGAGTGAAATTTGCGAATAGTGAGGGAAAGAAAATGGAAAAAAATCAGGATATGCTGTTAGAACAACAGCGTCTATTGTCGTGTCTGGAAATCATCCGGGAAAACATTCGGGAGTATGAAGAAAAAGAAGCGGTCAGTAAAAAAGAAGTGACACAACTTTTTCAGGCTGTGAAGAAAGGGGAGGGTGACTCCTTTGGTCTGCTGGAAGCGGAGAAAAATATTCTGGAGCACATACAGAATTCTCTGCGGAAAAACAGGGCAGCGCTGAACAAGGCATACTTTGGCAGAATTGACTATGATGACGAATCTTATGGTGTGACAGAAAGCCGTTATATCGGAAAAAACGGTGTTACACGAAATTCCAATGAGGTAATGATTGTAGACTGGAGAGCCCCGGTTTCCAGTGTTTATTATGAAAATGAACTGGGAAAAGGCAGTTATGAAGTACCGGGGAGTGAGCCTGTAAACATCCGGCTTTTCAAAAAGAGAACTTATGATTTGCAGGGAGAGAAGCTGCTGGGATTTTATGACAATGATACAGCGGCCAGTGATGAACTTTTGGTAAAATATCTTTCTCAGCATAAGGAAGCCGTGCTGGGAGACATCATTGCAACCATTCAGAAAGAACAAAATGAAATTATCCGTGCTACGCCATATAAAAACATGATTGTACAGGGCGTGGCAGGCAGTGGGAAAACCACAGTGGCACTTCACAGGATTTCTTATATTCTGTATAACTATGAAGAGGTATATAAGCCATCGGAATTTTGTATTGTGGGAAGCAGCGATATGCTTTTGAACTATATCAGCAGCGGTTTGCCGGAACTGGACGTGAACCATGTGCGTCAGATGAGGATGGACGTGTTCCTTCCTTACCTCATGGAAAAGTCCTGGAAGAAAAAGTTCAGCATCATAGAAGAAGACACCAAGGCCTGCAAAAAAAGCAGACTGGATTTTGTATATGCACTGGAATGCTTTTTGAAAAAGTGGATAGAGAAACATTTGAATTTACAGGATATTCGGGACCGGGAATTAGGTGTGATACTGTCTCAAGAGAATATGCAGGATACCAGAAGCCGAAACCCGGATCTGTCCCTGTTTCAGTTAGAGAAGCTGTTGAACCAGCGAACCCGTCAGCGAATTCAGTTTTTGTGTACGGAAAAGGAAGAGGGATTTCGCAAAGAAAAGCAGAAAGCGTACCGGAATTATTTTTGTTCTTCTAAAAATAAGTGGACAGAAATACAGATATACAGAACGTTTCTGGAAGAACTGGAACAGGCAGGCGATGAAACACATAAATTTGAAGGCGGGTATAAGGAAACCATAGCGCATGTGGAAAAGGGGCAGATGGATTTGTATGATACAGCGGCGCTGTGTCTTATCCGAAAGAGAATTTTTCTGAAAAAAGAGACGGATGAATTCAGTCAGATAATTCTGGACGAAGCCCAGGACTTTGGAGAGACGGTATACTATGTACTTCGTCAGGTGCTTCCCCGCTGTTATTTTACCATTATGGGAGACGTATCTCAGAATATTCGGTATGAGACAGGTTTAAATGACTGGGAAGATTTGAAAAAGATTCTTCTAAGAGATGACAGGGATAGTTTTTATCTGCTGGCTAAGAGTTACCGAAACACCATTGAAATTTCCCAGTACGCAGGAAGAGTCTTGGAAAAAGCCTCTCTTGGGAATTATAAAATACAGCCGGTTATCCGCCATGGAAATCCGGTCTGCGTTCAAATGCAGCAAAGAAAAGACATTGGAAAACAACTGAAAGCATTGCTGGAAAACATACAGCAGAAAGGCTTTGAAACGATTGCTGTCATCTACAGAGATGAAAAGGATACAGAGACTGTACGGAAAGTTCTGCAGACAGAACAGGAAGAGGGCTTTCATAATGGAATTATGGTACTTCCGGTTACGCTGACAAAAGGATTGGAATTTGACGCCGTAGTTTTATGGCAGCCGGATACATTGCGATACGGAATGAATGTAAAGGAAGCCAAACTGCTGTATGTGGCTATTACCAGAGCTTTGCATGAGTTGTATCTGCTGGGAGAAAATGAACAGACGGAATTGCTGAAAAGCCGTTCTTAGAGTATAATAAGATAGAAATTTAAAAGTTATGGAGAAAGGAATGAAAATAATATGAAAGTATTGTTATTAAATGGAAGTCCCAGAAAGGCAGGCTGTACCTTTACAGCTTTAAGTACAGTTGCAGAGGCATTAAAGGAAAATGGTATTGAGACAGAAATTTTTCAGGCAGGAAATCCGGATAAAGAGCTGGTAAAGGAAGCTGCTCTGAAGCTGAAAGAAGCAGATGGTATTATTGTAGGTTCTCCGGTATACTGGGCTTCTCCCACAGGGCAGATTATAGAATTCATGGATAAGTTGTGTTCCCTGGCAGGAAAGGATATGCTGTATAAACCGGCTGCTGCCGTAGCTTCTGCCAGAAGAGCCGGCACAACCGCGACCTTAGATGTTCTGACAAAATATTTTGCCTTTCATCAGATGCCAATTATCTCCTCCAATTACTGGAATATGGTGCATGGAAATACACCGGAAGAGGTAAAACAGGATGAAGAAGGACTGCAGATTATGCGTGTGCTGGGAAAAAATATGGCATGGACACTGAAATGCATTGAGGCCGGAAAAAAAGCGGGAATAGAAGCACCCAAGCCGGAAGAAAAAATCAAAACAAACTTTATTCGCGGATAATTACAAAAAGAATTACAAAACTGTAAGGTTCCTGTCAGCAAATTGCAAGTCTTCTGTTGTATTATGCATAGTAGAGACAGAAAGAACAGAACAGAAGGGAGCATGACAGATGAAACCAATGGTAGAAATCAGAAATTTAAAGAAATATTACGGAAAGGGAGAAAATCTGGTAAAGGCAGTAGACCATACGAATCTGACGATAGAGAGAGGGAAGTTTACAGCGATTGTAGGAAGGTCCGGTTCCGGAAAAAGTACCATGCTGCATTTAATGGGCGGTCTGGACAGACCGGATAAAGGCAGGGTGTTTATTGACGGGGAAGACATTTTTAAACTGAAGGATGAACAGCTTGCAGTATTCCGAAGGAAAAAAATAGGTTTTATTTTTCAAGACTACAATCTGCTTCCTTCTTTGAACGTATGGGAAAATATTGTACTTCCTCTGGGATTGGATAATAAAAAGGTTGACCATAATTATGTTATGGAAATTATAAAAACCATTAGCATCGAGGATAAGCTGAAAAATCTTCCCAATGCTCTTTCCGGAGGACAGAAGCAGAGAGTGGCCATTGCCAGAGCACTTGCTTCACGGCCTTCGATTATTCTGGCCGATGAACCCACCGGAAATCTGGATTCCCGGACAGAATTGGAGGTTATTGCACTTCTGAAAACCTGTGTGACCAAATACGGACAGACTTTGGTGATGATTACCCATGATGAAACCATTGCTCAGATGGCAGACGAGATTATTGTCATTGAAGACGGTAAGGTGGTGACGGCAGAATGAAGACGGTAACCAGAACGGCTTTCTCCAATATCAGGGCGAATAAAAGCCGAAATATTTTAACAGGTATCGCCATTTTTCTCACCACCCTTCTGCTGTTTGTGATTCCCGGCGTTGGATTTGGTGTTGTGAATCTGGAATTTGCGGCAGTAAATCAGGTATATCCAACCTTTCATGGGCTGTATCGCGACGTGTCTCCCCAGACTGCACAGAATCTGAAGGCTTCGGACCGTCTGGAAAGTATGGGCCTGCGGTGTGACCCGGCTGTTATGGTAAACGAAACATACACCATCAGTATGGTGTATCTGGACGAAACTTGTGCCGAACTGAACAAATCAGAATTAGCAGAGGGGCATTTTCCACAGAAGGAGAATGAAATTGTGGTGTCCGAAGGACTGTTAAAGGCCATGGGACTGGAGGGAAGGATAGGTGATACTATCCGCGTGCCCTACCAGCCTATAACAAATGAAGGCCTGGATTACAGCAGGGAAAAGGATTTCGTTATTTGCGGTATGACAGCAGACAGCCAGATAAATGAAGACAAGAAGTTATACAGCGCCTTTGTTTCTGAAGAATTTGTGAAGCAGAATTTTCCCGTGACAGATATTTCCTACCGCGTCTATTTTCGCCTTCCAACGGTACCTTCAGCTACAACAGATGACATGGAAGAGGAGATGAAAGACATTGCTGCTGCCTTTGAGATTCCTGAAGACAGCCTGGTGGTAAATACAGAATATCTGGCAGCCAATTATGTGGATCCCTCTACCATTCCTATGATTATAATGATTATGCTGATTGTGGTACTGGCCGGAGTGATTACCATTTACAGTATATATTATGTATCCATGATTCATAAGGTACAGGAGTACGGCCGATTAAAAGCCATAGGAGCCACAAAACACCAGATTCGCCAGATTGTTCTGAGGGAAGGATTTTTTACGGCAGCGTTTGCCATTCCGGCAGGTCTGTTGGCAGGAACAGCTACATTGGAGGGAGTTTTTCCTTTGATGTATAAAATCATAAATGCGGATAAGAAAGAAGACATGGTGATAACTGCCATATCTGAGATTGTAAAGAATCACAAAGTACAGTATCTTCATGCATGGCTGTATTTTCTGGCTGCAGGTGTGGCGCTTATGACCGTTTACCTTTCACTTTTGAAGCCTATGAAAATTGCCGCCCGAATTTCTCCCATAGAGGCGCTTCGCTATAACGGAGAAGGCCGTAAGGGAAAAGGAACGAGAAAGGGTTACGAATATCTGAACTTGTTCCGCCTGACCTGCTCCAATCTGTCAAGGAATAAAAAGAGAACAGTGATTACCATTGTTTCCATGGCGATTACCGGAGTTTTCTTCGTGACCGTGTCTGCCGGTTTATCCTGCGCAGCTCCCAGAGAGTCTGCTGCTTCCAGTATTGACGGACAGTATTATCTTTCTGTTATTACAGAATCCGGAAATAAAGAACATCCGGAACTGGAATGGAGTCAGGTTCAGCAGAACAATCCTCTGACACCGGAATTTATCCGGGGAATTGAGAGTCTGGATGGTGTGGAGAAGACAGAAGTAAAACCGTGTATTCCATTGAAGAATAAAAAATTTGAAGAACAGTTATCCCTTGTAGGTTACTCGGAAAATTATGCTGAAATACTGGAAAAGGGTATTGTAGAAGGAAAAGTAACTTATGAAGAACTGCAGAAAGGCAATAAAGTCATTCTTTCTAAGACAGCGCTTCACTGGTATCCGGAACTGAAAGTAGGAGATAAAATTACGTTCCAGTATTCGGACGGCAATGTAGAAAAGGAGAAAAGCCTGGAGATTGCGGCAATTGGGAATTATTCAGAGGGTATTGTCAATTATTCAACTTTTCTCACTGCCAAGAGCGCAGTCAATGCTATGAGCCAATACAATGTCAATGACGCCCTGAGTATTTTTGCAGACAAGGACTATGATGCAGAGTTGGAAAAGGCCTTGGTTGCTGCCTGTGAAAAGGCCGGTGGTATCGAGCTTGCAGATTCCTGGCAGAAGGGGTATGAAGAATATAAAACATCTATGTCCTTTATGTATCTGTCCTGCTATGTTTTCCTTGGAATCTTAGGTGTTATCTGTATGATGAACATGATGAATACCATGATAAACAGCATTCATGTGAGGAAGAAAGAACTTGGTATGATGCAGGCCATCGGCTTGTCAGATAAACAGCTTGTGAAGATGCTGAATCTGGAAGGACTGTTCTATACCATGGGAACTCTGCTTTGCTCTGTGAGTCTGGGCAGTTTTACAGGTTACCTGTTTTTCCTCTATGCAAAAGAAAACCATATCATGGGGATTCAGTATTTCCATTATCCTACCCAGGCGATTCTTGGTCTGATTATTGTGATGATACTGCTTCAGGTTATCCTCAGTACGGCCATTGGAAAATCTTTGAAAAAAGAGTCTTTAATGGAAAGAATTCGCTTCAGCGAATGACAAATAGATTGGAAACATAGAGTTGCAGGAAAAACCGCTGCGTGAGACAGAAAAATGTCTGTCGCAGCGGTTTTTCTCTTAAAAAATAAAAAACAGTATATAACAGTATAAAACAGTTGACAACAGTTCTATGCTGTTATATACTGTTTACAAGAGGAGGAAAACCATGAAGATTATAATCCATCACTCATCCATGGTCCCCATTTACGAGCAGCTCGTGGACCAGATAAAAACTATGATATTAAACGAAGAATTAAATCCGGGAGAGATTCTTCCTTCTGTGCGCGGTCTGGCAAAAGAATTGAAAATCAGCGCCCTCACAGTAAAGAAATCTTACGATACCCTGGAGGCAGAAGGCTTTACCATTACCGTACACGGAAAGGGGACTTATGTGGCCCAGGCCAACCGGGATGCCAAGCTGCAGGAGCAGCAGAAGGAAATAGAGGCAGAATTTGAGCATGCCATAGAGAAAGCCAGAAGGTACGGCATGACAGAGGAAGATATCCGGGCAGTTTTCGACCTGATTATGGAGGAATAGAGTATGTTGAAAATCAAAGATTTAAGAAAGTCTTACGGAACCTTTGAGTTAAATTGTTCCATGGAAATTCCCGCAGGCTGCATTACCGGACTGGTGGGCTCCAACGGTGCGGGAAAGAGCACAACCTTTAAATCTGTTTTAGGGCTGATTTCCATAGACGGAGGAAGCATAGAGGTTTTCGGAAAGGAGATACATACCTGGACAAAAGCGGAAAAGCAGCGGATGGGAGTGGTGCTGGCAAATGGGGGATTTAATACATATCTTACGATGAAAGATATGGAAACCGTGCTTTCCCGGATGTACCCCCGGTTTGACAGAGCCATGTTCCGGGAATACTGCCGCCGCTATCAACTTCCGGCAGACAAAAGAATCAAAGAGTTTTCCACAGGTATGCTGGCAAAGGCGAAAATTCTGGCAGCCATTACTCATAAAGCAGATTTACTGCTTTTGGATGAGCCCACCACCGGACTGGATGTTCTGGCCAGAGAAGAGTTGTTGGATATGCTGCGGGCCTACATGGAGGAAAACGAAGAGAGAACCATTTTGATTAGCTCTCATATTTCTACAGATTTGGAGGGGCTTTGTGATGATTTGTATATGATAGACAACGGAGAGATTGTACTTCATGAGGAAATGGATGTACTGCTGGGGCAGTACGGTATTTTAAAGGTGACACAGAGCCAGTTCGATGCCATGGAAAAACAGTATTTGCTGCGGGTAATGAAAGAAAGCTATGGTTATCGTTGTCTGACCAGAGAAAAGCAGTTTTATATGGAAAATTATCCTAACCTTGCGTTAGAAAAGGGAAACGTGGACGAAGTGATTGCCATGATGGTGAAGGGAGAAGCAATATGAAAGGATTATTACTGAAAGATTTTGCCCTGATGAAGGGACAGCGAAGATTTTTTTTGATGTTGCTGCTGATTGGAATGATTCCGGCGCTGGCCGGAGGCAATGTGGGTTTTCTTACCGTCTATCTGCCTTTTGGCTTCTGCTTTTTTACCATATCTACTATCAGTTATGATGAGATTGACAATAGCCTGCCCTTTTTGCTGATTCTTCCGGTTAGCAGAAGAGAATACGCAGGAGAAAAATATGTGTACGGCATAATCTGTGGAGTTGGAACTTTGGTGTTATGCCAGCTTTTGGGTATAGGATATGGCATATTCCATGATGATTTTCTGATGATTCCCTATTTTGTTCAAGGAGGAGTCACAGCTGTAATTATGATAGTTTTTTTTGCAATTATGATTCCCATACAACTGAAATTTGGGAGTGAAAAGGGAAGAATTTTTCTCTTTGCTATTGTGATAGCAGTAATGGGAAGTATAGCTGTGCTCAATCGTCTGCTTCATCTTAGCATAGAAGCAGAGAAAGCCGTGGGATTTTTGGCAGATATTCCCGTATGGGGATATATTTTGGGCAGTATCGTGTTGTGTGTACTGGCATTGGGAATCTCCTACAGTATCAGTGTCAAAATTATGGAGAAAAAAGAGCTGTAGAGGAAAAATATTTTTAGCAATGAGCGAAGAGAGACTTTTTTCAGATAGACCCTGGAGGGCTGCTGAGAAGTCTCTCTTTTTATCTGCGGGCCAGAAAATATCAGGTTTCTGCCATTTTCTGAATCAGTCGCCGGTTATAGACTAAATGCAAGTACATGGCATCCTGCGCACGGACAGAGTCGTGGGCGCAGATAGCTTCTGTGATTTCCCTGTGAGTTTCTATCGTCTCTGTGTAGAGACGGCTTTTGGTTATTTCCACAAACAAAGGAATAGAACTGTTAATGACAGGAATCAGGCGGGGAACCACCAGATTCTTGCTGCTCATGGCAATGGCCGTATGAAATTCAATATCTTTTTGAATGTGATTTTTCTGTTGGAGCAGTAAATCTTCCACTTCGCTGCACAAAGCAGTGATTTTCCGGATGTCGTTTTCATCTGCCCATTTTGCAGCCATTGCAGCAATGGAAGGTTCAAGTAAAAAGCGTACGTCCAGCAAGTCTGCCACCAGTTTCTTTTTATCGCCTATAAAAGTGAAACCAAGAGGGTCTTCTACCATTCCGGGAGAAGCAGCTACATAAGTTCCGGAACCCTGACGGATAGTGACAATATTTCGGGAAGCGAGAAGCTTCATGGCTTCACGAATGGAACTGCGCCCGGCATGGAGCCGATTCGACAGGTTTGATTCGTTAGGCAGCTTGTCTCCGGGCTGCAGATGTTCTTCTAAAATCAATGCAATGATATCCTCGGCTATTTTCTGCGGAAGACTTTTTTCATCTAAAGCGTCTGGTGAGATCGGATTGGTCATACGTTTTCCTCGTTTCTTTTAAATGTATCCTTTGTTCTATATAATAAAGTAGAAGGAGATTTCTTGTCAAATCGTGAAAATGCACAAAAAACAAAAGTGAAAATTGGATAAAATTACGATATTGTTTTTTTGTAAATGAAAAAATTATAATGTTAAACATCGGATGAATTTGGAGAATAAATAGATTGCAATGAAGTAAAAACAAAAAAACAAAGTGAAAATCAAAAAAACATGAAAAAACATCAGATGATTTAGGAGGAATACAAAAATGGCAGATACAACATTTACAGCCGACCCAACAAGACTGATGGTGGCTGCCGCAGTTGGAATTGTAGTTTTGCTGGTGCTTATTATCAAAATGAAATTGCACCCGGTGTTATCTATGATGATTTCCGCTATTCTCATTGGAATCGGAGCAGGCATGCCGCTGTCTATGATTTCTGAGACTGTGGAAAAGGGAGTGGGAGAAACCCTTCAGGGAATTGCCTTACTGGTAGGACTTGGCTCTATGTTTGGAGGCATTCTGGAATCCAGCGGAGGTGCGAGAGTAGTTGCCCAGACGTTAATCAACAGATTTGGACAGAAAAAGGCAGGGGCAGCGCTGGCTATCACCGGACTGGTCATTGGAACTACAGTATTTTTTGAAGCCGGAGTTGTGGTATTGATTCCGCTGGTTTTCAGCGTGGCAAAGCAGACCCGAAAGTCCACCCTGTATTATGCGATTCCTCTTCTGGCAGGATTGGCCAGCGGATATGCCTTCGTGCCGCCTTCTGCTGCGTCTGTGCTGGTCTCCGATGCTCTTGGCGTAAATCTGGGAACTATGATTTTACTTGGCGTTCCTACAGCAATTCTCAGCATGACCACAGCAGGAATTATCTGGGGCAGATTTATTGGAAATAAGATTTTTACCGAGTTACCCCAGAATGTAAAGGAAATTCATGATGAAAAGGAGGAAACCCTTCCTTCTTTCGGACTTGTGCTGGGGGTTATTCTGGTGCCGCTGATCTTGATTCTTTGCAGCACACTTGCAGAATACATACCTTTTCCACAAGAAGTGAAAGATGGATTGAAATTTTTAGGAGAACCTTTTCTGGCACTTACGATAGCTACTTTATTCTCTATGTATTTTCTTGGAATACGGAGAGGAATGTCCAAAAGTCAGTTGAAGCAGATACTGGAGCACTCTTTGCGCCCGGTTGGCATGATTCTTCTGGTGATTGCCAGCGGTGGTGTTATCCGCTGGATGCTTCAGGATTCCGGCCTGGGAAATGTGATTGGACCTATGCTGGAGAACAGTGACTTACCTCTGATACTTGTGGCTTTTTTCATTGCGCTTCTTGTGAGAGCGTCTGTAGGAAGTTCTATTGTAGCCATTACTATGGCATCAGGTATCATGGCTTCTATGCCGGCGGTCATGGGAGAGAATATGTTGTACCGCGGGGCTATGTGTCTGGCTATCTGCGGGGGAGCTACGGCTTTGAGTCATGTGAATGATGCAGGTTTCTGGCTGGTGGGAACATTTCTGGAAATTGATGAAAAGACTACATTGAAAACCTGGACCATTATGGAGACAATCGTAGGTGTTACAAGTTTGCTTGTAGGACTGGTCGTTTCTATGTTTGCATAAGCTCCATGATGAAAGGAAAATGGCGGAAAATAAAAAAAGTAGTTGACATTTCAGAAATCAGGGCTATAATGGTTATTAAATCAATTACAACATATTAATGTGATAAAACACCGAAATCCGATGAAGGGAACAAGGTCATATTTCAGAACGGTATTTCAGAGAGTCTGCGTTTGGTGAAAGCAGATATAGCGGGAAATGTGAATATCCTCCCTAAGGAGCTGACTGAAAGAAGCAGTAGGTTCAGCCGGAATCCTCCGTTAAAGGGAAAACATATGAAGTATGTGAGCGCTGCAGGAAATCTGCAGAATGAGGGTGGTACCGCGGATTATATTCGTCCCTTTCGGCAAGAGCCGGAGGGGGCTTTTTGTCGTGTGAAAGTTCATGAAACTTTTCTTGGGTGTTTGCACAGAAGAAGGAGGATTTCTATGAAAGCATTACAAAAAGCAAGCAAATTTCTATCCAATTACACTTCGGCCGTGGTGATTGCCATAGCGGTTGTCACCTTTTTCCTTCCGGGGCTGATGGGCTGGGTCAACTTCCAGTTGTTTACAGATATGGTGGGCAATAAATTTACCAGCCAGTCTTTGATTATCGGAATTATCATGTTCAGTATGGGACTGACACTGACGACCCAGGATTTTAAAATTTTGGCGCAGCGTCCTCTGGATATCTGTATCGGTGCAGCTGCCCAATATCTGATTATGCCGTTTCTGGCTTTTGCGGTCAGCCGTGCCCTGCATTTGCCGGATGGCATTGCCCTGGGACTGATTTTAGTAGGCTGTTGTCCGGGGGGAGTTTCCTCCAATATCATGTCCTACCTGTGCGGCGGTGACGTGGCCTTTTCTGTGGGCATGACTACGGTATCCACACTGTTGTCCCCGATTATGACACCGCTTCTGGTTGCTTTTCTGGCAAGCGGAACAAAAATCAATATTCAGGGGCTGCCCATGTTTGTGTCCATTATCAAAACCGTGATTCTTCCTATTGCCGTAGGATTTCTTCTTAACTATCTCTGGGGAAAGAAAAAGACTTTCCAGAATATCCAGAAAATGATGCCCGGTGTTGCTGTATTGGGTCTGGCCTGCGTAGTAGGCGGTGTTATTTCTTCACAGGGCGCAAACTTCTTCAACTCAGGTGTTGTCATTTTTGTAGCTGTTCTGCTTCATAACGGACTTGGCTATCTGTTGGGCTACGGTGCCGGTAAACTGACAGGCATGAACACTGCGAAGAAAAGAACAATCTCTATTGAAGTGGGTATGCAGAATGCGGGACTTGCCACCAACCTGGCCACTACTACGGCACAGTTTGCCAGCACCCCGCAGTCCGCAATTATCTGTGCGGTATCCTGTGTATGGCATTCCATTTCCGGAACCTTGATTGCCGGTTTCTTTGCAGGTCTTGACCGTAAAAAAGAAAAAGCAGAAAGCACGGTGGGAAGCGGAGCCATTCTTTCTGAAAATGAATGATTTAAAGGAATTCTGAAAATGAACCGTAAAATTTTGATTATAGAAGATGATTCTGTCATACAAAAAGAACTGAAAACACTTTTAAAAGGCCACGGATATGAGGTGCAGGCTGTGGAAGATTTCCGTCAAACCATAGAAACGGTAAAGCAATTTTCCCCCCATTTAATTCTCCTGGACGTTAAACTGCCAGGAGAAGATGGATTTTCCCTATGTGCGAAAATCCGCAGCTTTTCCGCTGTGCCCATTGTGTTTGTCACCAGCTGCAGCACAGATATGGATGAATTGAACAGCATTATGCTGGGAGGAGATGCATTTATCACAAAACCCTATCATACAGCCATTCTTCTGGCAAAAATGGATTCCCTTCTCAAAAAAGCCTATCCAAGGGAACAGAATACCTGTCTGACACACAGAGGTGTCACCCTTCATCTGGAGGACAGCACCATATCCAGGGGAGAAGAGAGTGTAGAATTGACAAAAAATGAAGTGAAAATTTTATATTATCTGTTTTGCCATGCAGGAAGTATCTGCGCCAGAGGGGATTTGATAGAATACCTGTGGGACAACCGTCTTTACGTAGATGACAATGCCCTGAGCGTGAATATCAATCGTATCCGGGAGAAACTTTCCTGCATGGGAGTACAAGACTTTATTATTACAAAACACAGACAGGGATACCGGATATAATGCCTTATGAATGGATGGAGCGGCTGAAAAGTATCCATGTACTTATAAAATAGCAGAGGAATAAACCGGCCAGAATACTTACAGTTGTGCCTGCCTGCAGCAGCAAGGCGGTAACCCCAATATACGCAGAGATTTCTGCTGATATAGATTGTACAAAATAGGCAATCACAACAGCAGCAACTATGACAGCTACAAGGACTGGAAGGCCAAACCAGACACCTAACTGCTTCAGCACCAGTTTCTGTATACGCGGCTCCTCCACGCCTAATTTTCTAAGTACGGAGAAGCGGTATTTGTACTGGTCTGCGTCCAAAAGCTGCTGCAGGGAAAGTATCGTAAGGCAAATCACCATGATTACCACAGCACCATAAAGCATTGCAGCCTGTAAGATGAAATTACTTGCTTTTGTGCTGTTAATCTGCAGGGTGCTTAAACGAATTCCATAACTGGTTTCTTTATCTGTCTCTTCTGGATATTTTGCTGTGAAAATTTTTTCCAGTTGGCGGGCGTTTTCATAAGAAATCGTGTCCTTTGTTGTAATATAGCGGTTTTGCATAACCGGAAGCAAGCGCTCACACACCTTATCCGGGAACACATAAAGGACATTGGTATAGGAATTGTAGGCCGTTTCCCCAATGGAGTCTTCATAAAAGGACTGCTTAGAGAGCGTTAATGTTCCGGCGTCTGTTGCAACACGGGTATGACTTTCCAGAAAGCGGTCGATTTCTTCCGTCTCTGCAATGGACTTCCACTGCGTGGTAAACGCATTTTCTGCCAGAGAAACAGGAGTATATCCAAGCATTTCCCGTATGGCATTGTAGTCGCTTAAAGAAATTGCCGCAACAGGAAAATCGTATTTTGAGCGGCTGTGAAAATCATCTTTGTTTGGAAGGTATAGATGAAAAGTGCAGTCGTATGCCGCTTCAAGCTTGTGTTCTGCTAAAAAATCTGTCACCAGGTCATAAGTATCATGGGGCAGATTTTCTTCTTCATATACGTCGTTGTATCCGGAATAAATCTGCACATCATACATAGAGCGTATATCCAGATAACCGGAAGCCCAATTTACCAAAATGGGGGCCGCAATGAACAGAAAAACAGCAAGCACTAAGGTTATACAGATAAGAGTCATGGTCTTGCTGGTTGTATTCAGCTTCGATAAAATCTGTCCAAAAAAGAAAAGAGCTTCCTGGCGGTATCTGTGTTTGGACGATTTCTCTTTCCAGGCCAAAAGGAAGCTGCCGGCAAGGTAAAGGAAAGCACAAATAAAGAAAAGCAAATCCATCAGGACAAATACCAGATATTGATGGATGGTTCCGCTGCCTAAGGCCAGATAGTATTCCTTTGTCAATGCGGGGACACTGGCTGCTGTGCATGCATTTAGAACAGAGCATACAAGCAAACTTGAAAGCAGTGTAGAATCACTTGCTTTTTTCTTTTTTATCAGGCACAGCACAGACCAAAGCAGAGTCATGGCCGGAAAGAGAATGTTTCCCCAGAACATGATTTGTACAGGAAGGGCGAATCGGGAGTCATAGTAAAACCAGACTTTTTGTATTCCTGTAAGGAGCATCCACACGGACAATCCTTCAAAGAGGATGATCACACCAGAAATCCAACGACTCCTTTTTAATGCAGGCTCGTTTTCCCTGCCTGATAAAAGCATATCCATTATTTTTGCCTTTTGGATGGCGTGGATATTCCACATCCCCACAAGCAGGAAACTGCATACAAAGAAGCAGACAGTCAGCAAAACCGTATCTGGAAACAGGGTCCATGTCAATTCATAACTTTTCCCATAGGAGGTCAGCAGCAGGGCAGTGATAAATTGGGAACAGAACACACCAAGGAAAATTCCAATCACAATAGAGAGTGTTCCCATGAGAAAGGTTTCGGCAAAGAAAATCCTGCCAATGATTTTTTGTTCCATACCCATGACGGACTGCACTGCAAATTCTTTTTGCCTGCGCTGAAGCATATAACGATTGACAAAATGTATCAAAAACAGCACAAGCAATGTAATGAGGCAAATGGCTGCTTTCAAGCCGTCACTTAAGAGTGTGAAGTCGTATTCACTTCCTATATCCGGCCTGTAATAGCTGCTGGCAATGGACAGGAAAGAATAAAACAGGGCAACGCAGATAGTCATGGTTACAATGTAGATTAAATAGTCTTTTACAGACCGGCGGGCATTTTTGAGAACAAGTTTAACATACATGGCTTTGCCCTCCTCCAATCATGGTAAGGACATTCAGAATTTTATTGAAAAAAGCACTTCTGCTGTCATGTCCCTTACACAGTTCCGTGAAGATTTCCCCGTCCCTGAGAAAGAGGATACGATTGGCATAACTGGCTGTAAAAGCGTCATGGGTTACCATGAGAATCGTAGCGCCCATCTGTTCGTGGATACTTTGCATGGTGGACAAAAGCATTTGAGAGGAATGGCTGTCCAAAGCTCCTGTGGGTTCGTCTGCCAAAAGCAGCCTGGGATTGTTGATGAGAGCCCTTGCACAGGCGCAGCGCTGTTTCTGGACGCCGGATACCTGGTAGGGATATTTGTTTAGAATATCACAGATATTCAGCTTTTGCGCCATATCCCAAATGCGGGGTTCCACATCCTGAGCCGGGGTTTTATGAATGGCCAAAGCCAGGGCAATGTTTTCGGAAATTGTCAAGGTATCTAATAAGTTAAAGTTCTGAAAGACAAAACCTAAGTTTTCTCTGCGAAACCGGGCAAGAGACTTTGGCTTTATTTCTGTAATGTCTGTTCCTTCTAAATAAATGTGGCCTGCGCTTACGGTATCAATAGCAGAGATACAGTTAAGCAGCGTTGTTTTTCCGGAGCCGGACGCCCCCATAATACCGAGAAATTCTCCGGCCTCAACGGAAAAGCTGATATCCTGAATGGCCTTCGTGATATTCCCTTCATTGCCATAGTATTTTTGGATATGTTCCAATTTCAAAATGGTACTCATGTGTCTGACCTCCTTAAGTCTTTTCTGTATTGGATTATAAATGGCCTGGGAATTTTTTTGTATCAGGTTTTCTTACACAGTTCTTACAGAAATGTAAGAATTGCAGAGCCTGTCAGTTCTGTACCCCGGTAACAAAATCGTTGACAGGAAAAGACAGCGTAAGAGTTGTCCCTTTTTCTTTCGAGTAAGCAGTCAGCCCAATTCCAAGCTTATCACAAAGACGCTTGCACAGATACAGCCCAATTCCAGTGGAATTTCTGCCGGTTCGCCCATTCTGTCCGGTAAAGCCTTTTTCGAAAATGCGGGGCAGGTCGCCTGGGGGTATGCCGATTCCGTTGTCTTCTATACATAAAAGAATATGCTCCTGCTTTCTTACCGTAAAAAAGTGTAAAGCCGGCTGTTCTGTACCATACTTGACAGCATTGCTGATAAGCTGGTTTAAAATAAACCGTATCCATTTATCATCCGTATAAACACAGTGCTCCAGGTTGTCTGCAGTAATTCTCATATTGCTCTGCCGCAAAAGATATTTGTTGTCTGCAATGGCGTTATGTACCACATCACTTAGCTGGATTTCCCGTATAGAGTAATCTTTTTCTGTATGTTCACTACGGGCATAGTAGAGCGCCTGTTCTGTAAATTGCTGGACATTTTCCAATTCTGCCAGCAGTTCTCGGGTAAAGGAGGAACGGTTATTTTCGCAAAGCAGCTTCATGGCTGTGATTGGGGTTTTGACTTCATGTATCCACTGCTCGATGTATTCCTTATATTCTTTTCGTTCCCGTTGGATTTCCCCTATTTTTTCAATCATAGATTTTTCTGCCATTTTCATAATCTGGTAGAAGACCTGATCGGCGGCTTTCTCCGGTACAGCCATGATTTCCGGTATTAAGTACCGTTCCTCTAACTGCTCTGCCATGTCTAACAATTTGTTCAGACGAGTCTTTTGCATACAGCAGACAATGACTAAGTATGAAAGCAAAACAAGCAGCCAGACCATAAGAATAAACAGAACCGTCTGTACGGCATTGCCATTGGCCAGTAAAAACAGGGCAAGTGCCAGCATACCCAAAACATGGATAAAAATAACGGGCAGTTGATTTCTCAGATATTGTTTTACGCGCATAAGGTATCCCCTTTCCTGTTGTCTGTCTTCCTAAAGATGTCTTTCTGTTACTCTATTATACTGTGCAGGAGAGATTTTCTCAATATGGCAAAGTCTTGACAAAAAAGAAAAAAGGCCTATAATAGTTCTTTGTAAAACGGTTCTTTTTAAAACTATCAGCAACGGGAAAGGAGAGGTGGAAAATGAGGCCGGAAGCATCAGATATGCGGCTGTTGATGCGGTGTGTGACAAAGCTGTATGAGCAGTGTCTGGAAAATATTCGGGGAGAATATGGGCTTTCACAGATAGAAATCGCCATTATCGGATTTCTGTATAACAATCCGGGAAAGGATACTGCTGCAGAGATTGTGGAGCTGCGAAGGCTTCCCAAGGGAAATGTATCACAGGGCGTGGAACTTTTGGTAAAAAAAGGGCTTGTAAAACGAAACGCTGATACAACGGACCGCAGAAAAGTGCATTTGTTTTTGGAGGAGGCGGCAATTCCCATTTGCAGCGGAATTGAAAAGGTGAATCAAAAGTTTGAGGAGCAGCTTTTTGCCGGTCTTTCCGGAGAAGAAAAAGAGATATACGAGAGAATCAACAGACAGCTTATGGAAAATATTGAGAAAGGAATGAGTTTTCATGAAAAGTGACAAAGATTTTCTGGGTACACAGCCCATTGGAAAATTGCTTTTAAATCTGGCGCTGCCCACGGTTGCCGCGCAGATTATCAACATGCTTTACAACATTGTAGACCGTATTTATATCGGACATATTCCTAAGGCGGGGGCCATGGCGCTGACCGGAGTGGGAGTCTGCATGCCTCTGATTATGATTGTGTCTGCCTTTGCAGCACTGGTTGGAAACGGCGGTTCTCCCAGAGCTTCTATTGCCATGGGGAAAGGTGACAATGAGTCTGCAGAGAAAATTTTGGGCAACTGCTTTACTTTGCAGATAGTGATTTCCACTATTTTAACAGCCGTGCTGCTGCTTTGGAACCGAGATTTTCTCATGGCGTTCGGGGCCAGTGAGGATACCATTGAGTACGGTGTCAGCTATATGAATATTTATGCACTGGGAACTATTTTTGTACAGCTTACCCTTGGTATGAACGCTTTTATTACAGCTCAGGGATTTGCGAAGACGGGTATGCTGTCTGTGCTGATTGGTGCAGTTGCCAATATTGTCCTGGACCCCATTTTTATTTTTGGTCTGGACATGGGGGTAAAAGGAGCGGCCCTTGCCACCATCCTTTCTCAGGGATTATCCTGTATCTGGGTAATGGCATTTCTTTTCGGAAAGAAAACATTCCTGCGTATTCAGAAGAAGAATCTGAAACTGCAGAGGAAGGTCATTTTTCCGTGTATTGCTCTGGGTTCTTCTGTTTTTGTTATGCAGGCCAGTGAAAGTATTATCTCCATCTGTTTTAACTCTTCTTTGCAGAGATACGGCGGAGATATTGCCGTAGGCGCCATGGCGATTCTTACCAGTGTGATGCAGTTTGCCATGTTGCCGCTGCAGGGACTGGGACAGGGAGCGCAGCCCATTATCAGTTATAATTACGGTGCCCGCAATGAAAAACGTGTAAAATCGGCGTTCCGTCTGCTCTTGAAAGTCAGTTTGTTTTATTCCCTGCTGCTGTGGGGACTGGTGATGCTGTTCCCAAGGGCTTTTGCCGGAATGTTTACTTCTGACGGAACCCTGATGAATTTTACAGAGACCGCGCTGCGTGTCTATATGGCCGCTCTGTTTATTTTCGGTATTCAGATGGCGTGTCAGATGACTTTTATGTCTATCGGAAACGCAAAGGCCTCTATCCTAGTAGCCGTTATGAGAAAATTTGTGCTCCTGATTCCTCTGATTTACCTTATGCCCTTGATTTTTGACGGGGATAAGACGAAAGCAGTCTATATGGCAGAGCCGGTGGCAGACACGTTTGCCGTGATTTTTACGGTGGTTCTTTTTGCCCGTCAATTTAAAAAGGCACTTGCTGAAATATCCCGTTGAGATATGGGGGAAAAAGGGATATAATAGGGGTTGTAATAGATTAAGAGGTGGGAAACCGTCTCGGATAGGAGTAATATGAATTACGAAGAAGCAAGAGTATATTTGGACGAAATTTCCAAATACGGAAGTGTACTTGGCTTGGAGAATATGAAAGAGCTGCTGGTCAGACTTGGTAATCCCCAGGAAGATTTAAAGTTTATCCACATTTCCGGAACAAATGGGAAAGGGTCTGTGCTGGCTTATCTTTCAACGATACTGTCCGGCGCGGGATATCGCACAGGAAGGTACATATCCCCTACACTGTTTTCTTATCGGGAGCGGATTCAGGTCGATGAGAAAGAAATTGAAAAAGAATCTCTTGCCCGTCATGTGACAGCCATTTCAGAGGCTGTGAAAGATATGGCGGAGCAGCATGCGGGAACACCTACGATTTTCGAGGTGGAGACTGCTCTGGCTTTTCTCTATTTTAAGGAGAAAAAATGTGATGTGGTAGTGCTGGAGACAGGGCTTGGAGGGGCTCTGGACGCTACCAATGTGATTACTACCACACTTTTGGAGGTCATTGCCTCTATCAGTATGGACCACATGGAATTTCTGGGAGATACCCTGGAGAAAATTGCCGTGCAGAAGGCGGGCATTATTAAGCCCCATACCCAGGTAGTCTGTGCAGCCCAGAAGGAAGAAGCCCAAAAAGTGATAGAAGAAACCTGCAAAAGGCAGCATTGCTGCCTGCGGACGGTAAAGCAGGAACAGATAAGCCAGATTTCCTATGGACTTTCCGGGCAGAGTTTTACCTACGGCAAATGGGAAGAGGTGAGAATTTCCCTGGCCGGAAGTTATCAGGTGGAGAATGGCGCTCTGGCGCTGGAGGCTGTGGAGGCTTTGCGGGAAATAGGCTTCCTTCTTTCTGACGAGCAGGTTCGGGCAGGTATGCACAAGGCCTGTTGGAGAGGCAGATTTACACGGATTGCCCAAAATCCGGATGTGATTCTGGACGGTGCGCACAATCCGGCTGCAGCTCTGGAATTAAAGCGTTCCATAGAACTGTATTACAAGGACAGAAACCTGCACTATATTTTCGGTGTGTTTAGGGATAAAGACTACCGGAAAATCATTGCATTGACCGCACCTTATGCAAAGGACATTATAACCGTGGAAACACCGGGAAATCCCCGTGCCCTGCCGGCTGAAGAACTGCGGGATGCGGTGGCAGAGGTGAATCCGTCTGTGGAGGCGGCCAAAAGTATCAAAGAAGCAGTCCAAAAGACTCTGGAACGCGCGGACAAAGAAGACGCAGTGATTATCTTTGGTTCCCTGTCTTTTTTAAAGGACGCAGTAAAAGCAATTTCATGTGAGGGTAAGGAAAATGACGAAGAACAAAATGGATAAAGAAAAAATCGAAGAAGGCGTAAGACTGATTCTGGAAGGAATCGGAGAAGATATTAACCGGGAGGGACTTTTAGAGACTCCGGACCGGATTGCCAGAATGTATAAGGAACTGGCAGCAGGCTATACAGATGATGCGGCAAAACACCTGAAAAAGAGATTTCATGTAGATAACAACGATATGGTATTGGAAAAGGATATTCCTTTTTATTCCTTCTGCGAACACCATATGCTGCCTTTCTACGGTACCGCAGCCATTGCCTATATTCCAAATGGCGAAGTGGTGGGACTGAGCAAAATGGCAAGAACCGTGGAAGTGTTTGCAAAGCGTTTTCAGCTTCAGGAACGTCTGACCGCGCAGGTGGCGGATGCTTTTATGGAGGAGCTGAAACCTCAGGGCGTTATGGTGCTTGTAGAAGCAGAGCATATGTGTATGACTATGAGAGGCATTAAAAAACCGGGTACAAAAACGGTTACTGTGGTTACCAGAGGCGTCTTTGATGACAATGAAAAGCTGCAGAACAATTTCTACCGTATGCTGGAAAGACGGTAAATATGGACAGAGTAAATAAAATCTGCAGTCATGCGCTGTGGCAGCAGGCGGTGGCCAAGATACAGGAACTGGAAAAAGAGCGGGTTTTCTGCGGGCATGATGTGGCGCATTTTTTAGATGTGGCAAGATTGGCCTATATTGAAAATCTGGAGAAAGGTCTGGCTCTGGATAAGGAACTGATATATGGTGCTGCCCTGCTTCACGACATCGGCAGAGGGCTGGAATACACCCAAAACATACCCCATGACCAGGGAAGCCAGCTTCTGGCAGAAAAGATTCTGCCGGACTGCGGCTATACGAAAGAAGAAGAAAACGCAATTCTGGAGGCAATTTCCGGCCACAGAACAGCAGATACCGGAACCAGAGCGGATTTGGCGGGACTCTTATACCGCGCAGACAAGAAATCCAGGACCTGTCTCTTTTGTTCGGCACAGGCAGAATGTAAATGGAGCACAGAAAAGAAAAATCTTACCATAGAGGTGTAAGCTAGGAGGAACTTCTTATGATGAAAATCGGAAATCGTATGTTTGATGTGGAACAGGACTGTTCCATTATGGGAATTCTCAATGTAACCCCGGATTCTTTTTCTGACGGGGGCAAGTGGAATGATATAGAAAAGGCAAAAAAGCACACAGCAGATATGATTGCGGAAGGTGCGGCCATTATTGATATTGGCGGAGAATCCACCCGCCCCGGTCATGTGCAGATTTCCATTCAGGAAGAAATTGACCGGGTAGTGCCGGTGATTGAAATGGTAAAAAAGGAATTTGACATTCCGGTATCCATTGACAGCTATAAAGGAGAAGTAGTGGAAGCGGCTTTAAAGGCAGGGGCTGACCTGGTGAATGATATCTGGGGACTGAAATATGACGCAAAAGTTGCCGAACTGATTGCCGAATATCAGGTGCCTTGCTGTCTGATGCACAACCGGGAGAAAGCGGAATACAACAACTTTTTAGACGATATGTGCCAGGATATGCGGGAGTCTCTGGCTATTGCGAAAAAAGCAGGCATTGCCGATGACAAAATCATTCTGGATCCAGGCGTGGGATTCGGAAAAACATATGAGCACAATCTGATGGCCATTCATCATCTGGAACGTCTGGTGGAATTAGGCTATCCGGTACTGTTGGCCACTTCCCGGAAATCCGTTATCGGAACGGCTCTGGACTTGCCTTCTGACGAGCGCGTGGAGGGTACTTTAGCGACTACGGTTCTGGGAGTACAGAAAAGGGCAGCTTTTGTCCGTGTCCACGATGTAAAAGAAAATTTAAGGGCTATCCGCATGACGCAGGCCATTTTAAGGGAAGGAAAATAAGCCATGAAAACATTGCAGTATGATGAAATTCATGTGGAAAATCTGGAAGTCTTTGCGAATCACGGAGTCTTTCCGGAGGAAACCAGTCTGGGACAGAAATTTGTGATTTCCCTTACCATGTATGTGGATACCAGAAAGGCAGGGAAAACGGACTGTCTGGAAGAATCTGTGCATTACGGGGAAGTCAGCAGCTTTATGACGGCCTATACAAAAGAACATCCCCGGAAACTCATTGAGGCGGCAGCAGAAGACCTGGCAGAAACGGTGCTGCTGCAGTATCCTCTTTTAAAAGGTGTGACACTGGAATTGAAAAAGCCCTGGGCGCCGGTGGGACTGCCTCTGGAGACGGTTTCCGTGAAAATTACCCGGTTCTGGCACACGGCTTATCTGGCCCTCGGCTCTAATCTGGGAGATAAGGAGGGCTATTTAAATCAGGCTATCAAAGAACTGGACAGCGCAAAAGACTGCCAGGTGGAAAAGGTATCTTCCTATCTGGTGACAGAGCCTTATGGGGGTGTGGAGCAGGATGATTTCTTAAATGCCTGCCTGAAACTGAAAACCCTGCTGTCCCCTCAGGAGCTTTTAGAACGTCTGCATGAAATTGAACAAAATGCCCACAGAGAACGGTTGGTTCACTGGGGACCCAGAACCCTGGATTTGGATATTCTTCTGTACGATGACGAAGTACTGGAAACAGAGGATTTAATCATTCCCCATGTGGAAATGCAGCTTCGGGATTTCGTATTAAAACCCATGTGTGAAATTGCACCGTATAAAAGACACCCTCTTTTAGGAAAAACCATGACACAGCTTTTGTGTGAATTGGAAGAAAAGGGCTGATGATGAAAGAAAAGATACTGGTTGCAGATGATGAACAGGAAATCGCAGATTTGATAGAGGTCTACCTGGAAAATGAAGGTTTTCAAGTACGGAAGTTTTACGATTCCAAAGAGGCTCTGGCCTGCATTGAGACCGAAGTGCCGGATTTGGCTGTCCTGGATATTATGATGCCAGATATCAGCGGTCTTACCCTTTGCAGGAAAATCCGGGAAAAACATAATTATCCCATTATTATGCTTACGGCCAAAAATGGGGAACTGGATAAGATTAACGGTCTGGCTCTGGGGGCAGATGATTATATGACAAAGCCTTTTCTGCCGTTGGAACTGGTGGCGCGAATTAAAGCCCAGCTTCGCCGGTACAAGCGGTATAATACCGGAACCGTGCAGGACGCAGGGGATATTCTTACACATAAGGGATTGGTGCTGAATAAGAAAACTCATGAGTGTACTTTAAATGAACGCCCGCTTTCCCTGACGCCTACGGAGTTTGCCATTTTGGCAATTCTCTGTGAAGAAAAGGGGAAGGTAGTCAGCTCCGAGGAATTGTTTCATCAAATCTGGAAAGACGAATATTACAGTAAGAGCAACAATACCATTACAGTTCACATACGGCATTTAAGGGAAAAAATGCAGGACTCCTTCGAAAAGCCCAGGTACATTAAGACAGTCTGGGGGGTGTGGCTACAAAATTGAAAACTAAAGGACGGAGAAACAAACGTCTTCGGTATATCAGGTTATTTGCTGCGCTTATAGCGGTTCCCCTTATCTGCTATACCATTTACTATATAGCGGATGTGTTTTTTAACGGGGCTTTTGTGGACTGGTTTACCCATCGGTTTGTGTATGAGCAGACCGTTTATGAGGGGGAGACGGCTTATGTAGAGCGTCAAATTGCCTGGAATGTGTTAAAACCTTTTCTGGCAAAAGTTTTTTTGCTGGCGGCGGCGTTCTTTGCCCTGTCTTTGGCGTTTGTCTCTTATTTCAGTCAGAAGCGAAAAGCAGAGAAACTTCTTTTGGATACCAGCCGGAAGATTCATCAGTATATGCACAGTGAACTGGAAGCAGAAGAAATTTTTCCTTCGGAATATGCCCAGGTCAGTACCCAGATTGTGCAGATAAAGGCGGACATGCAGCAAAAGGAACGGCGCTTAAAGGAAGAGGCCCAGAAGAAGAATGATTTGATTACCTATCTAGCCCATGATTTGAAAACCCCCCTGACTTCGGTGCTGGGATACCTGAATCTTTTAGAGGAGGCGCCGGATATGCCTGCTGCACAGAGAGAAAAATATGTGCACACTGCCCTTGGAAAGGCAGAACGTCTGGACAGTCTGATAGAGGAATTTTTTGAAATTACCCGGTATAATCTGCAGAATATGGTGCTGGAAAAAGAAAATCTGGATGTGTCTTATATGATGATACAGATGACGGAAGAATTTTATCCTGTGTTGTCATCCGGGCATAATACGGTCCGTCTGGAATTGCCCCAGGAATTTTTCGTGTACGCGGATTCGCAGAAGCTGGCCAGAGTTTTTAATAACCTACTGAAAAATGCCATTGCTTACAGTTATCCGGACACAGAAATTGTAGTAAGAGGAGAGCAGCAGGGGGAACAGGCTGTGATTTCTTTTGAAAATCATGGAAAAACCATTCCGAAGCAGAAACTGGATTTGATTTTTGAGAAATTTTTCCGTATGGATGAGGCCAGAAAAAGCAATACGGGAGGGGCAGGTCTTGGACTTGCCATTGCAAAGGAAATTGTGGAGCTTCACGGGGGAAGTATCTCGGCGGAAAGTAAGCAGGAGAAAACCGTTTTTCGGGTGACACTGCCGGAAAAACCCTCAAATTAATAAAATCTTAGGAAATACACAGGAAAATCTTAAAACACCATTCTTTTGTGTTTGTTACATTAGATACAGAGAGAAATCTGTAGAACAAACGAAAAGGATGGTGTTTTTCATGTCAAAAAGACGAAGAAGGAAAAGAAGAAAGCATATGCTGATGGGGTTTATCCTGTTTCTGACAGTGACGTATGGGCTGCTGGCATTGGGAACCTGGGCGGTGGGAAATTTACTGCAAAAGAACAGGGAAACAGAACAAGGAGTCCTCTCTGAAACTCTAAATCTCCAAAAACTCTCCAGCAAAGCAGCCGTGCTGACGGACCTTTCCACTGGAAAAATTCTGGCTGAAAAAAAGGGCGATGAACGGATTTATCCTGCGTCTCTTACTAAAATCATGACGGTGGTTCTTGCCATGGAGAAATTGGATAATCTGGATGATACAACGGTTCTTGACGGAGATATGTTCCGGGAGTTATATGCCCAGGGAGCGTCCATGGCGGGTTTTGCCCCTCAAGACCAGGTTTCTTACCGGGATTTGCTTTACGGTGCTCTGCTGCCTTTAGGCGCGGAGTGTTGTGAAGCTTTGGCAAGGGTCTGCGACGGTTCGGAGGAGGCCTTTGTAAAAGAGATGAATCAGAAGGCAAAGAAACTGGGAATGAAACATACCAATTTTAAAAATGTAACCGGACTTCATGACAAAGACCATTACACCACAGCAGAGGATTTATCCCTGCTTCTGGAATATGCGTTAAAAAATCAGGAGTTTTATGAAATTTTCACTGCAAAAAGTCATAGCATGGCTCCCACAGCTTCCCATCCGGAAGGATTTACCGTGTACAGCACCATGCGCCAGGAAATGGAGCAGAACGGAATTTCGGAGCCGGGAATTCTGGGCGGAAAGACAGGTTATACCTCGGAAGCCGGACTTTGTCTGGGAAGTCTTTTAAGCTTAGGGGGGAAGGAGTATATTCTGATAACCGCAGACGCACCGGGGAGTCATGAGACGGAACCCAGCCATATTTTGGATGCGGCAGAGGTCTGCCGGCAGTTGTCGCTCATTGGCAGTTGACAGAAAAATCAGGTTCCGGTAAAATATAAAGTAATGCAAATAGGAGAAAAATCAGAAAAACAGGATAGCTCAAACGTTTGACGCAAACCTTTGAGTAAAAAATGCTTGCCCTGGAGCCGGGTCTAAGGAGTATGATAGAGGTAAGCAAACAGAAAAGGAGCCTGAGATACATGGACAAAAAAGAGCTGCAGAATTTGCTGGAGCAGGTAGCCGGAGGACAGGTAAAGCCGGAAGATGCTCTGCTTCAGATAAAAACAGAACCTTATAAGGAAATGGGCTTTGCCAAGCTGGATACCCACAGGGGAATCCGTCAGGGCATGGCAGAAGTGATTTACGGTGCGGGAAAAACAAAAGAACAGATTTTAAAGATTGCCCAGGCCATGGTGGAAGAAAGGGAAAAGACGGTGCTGATTACCAGAATGAGCAAAGAGGCGGCGGAATATGTGGGCGCTTCCCTGGATTTGCATTATGACGACCTTTCCCGGACAGGCATTGTGGGACAAATACCGAAACCGGACGGGGTGGGCAAAATTGTGGTGGCTACCGGAGGAACCAGCGATATGCCGGTGGCAGAAGAGGCGGCTTTGACTGCCCAAGTGTACGGAAATGAAGTGGTTCGTCTTTACGATGTGGGTGTGGCGGGTATGCATAGGCTGATGGACCATATTGAGGATATTATGAGTGCCAGGGTGATTGTAGCCATTGCAGGTATGGAAGGGGCTCTGGCCAGCGTCATCGGCGGTATGGCAGACTGTCCGGTGATTGCAGTACCCACCAGCGTAGGATACGGGGCGAATTTCGGAGGACTTTCCGCTCTTTTGTCCATGCTGAATTCCTGTGCCAGCGGTATCAGTGTGGTAAATATTGATAACGGATTCGGTGCGGGGTATCTGGCAAGTATGATCAATCATCTGGAGGGGAGAAAAGAATGAAAACCTTATATTTAGAGTGCAATATGGGGGCCGCCGGAGATATGCTCATGGGCGCTCTTCTGGAACTGATTCCGGACCGGGAAAAATTTCTGAAAAAACTGAATCAGGCTGGCCTCCCCCATGTGAAGGTGTCTGCAAACCCGGCAGTGAAATGTGGGATTACGGGAACGCACGTTTCTGTGCATGTAGACGGCGCCGAAGAAGAGAGTGAGGAGGTATCCTTACAGGGAAGCGGACTTGAATCTCAGGAAGTGCATGAACACCACCACGGGCATACACACGCCCATGGACATCATCACCATGCGGGGATGAAGGATATTACAGAGCAGATTGACCGGCTGCAGACAGATGAGGCTGTCAAAGAAGATGTGAAGAATATTTACCGTATCATCGCCCAGGCGGAAAGCCAGGTACATGGCCGTGACATTACAGAAATTCACTTTCATGAAGTGGGTACGGCAGATGCTCTTGCGGATATTACAGGCTGCGTCATGCTGATACATGAACTGAAGCCGGAACAGGTGCTGGTTTCCCCTGTTACCACAGGATTTGGACAGGTGCGCTGCGCTCACGGGGTACTTCCGGTTCCGGCCCCTGCCACGGCTCGGATTCTTATGGGAGTGCCCTGCAATGCGGGAAGGATGGAAGGGGAACTCTGTACTCCTACAGGTGCGGCGATTCTCACCTATTTTGCCTCTGCTTATGGCAGAATGAGGGAGATGAAAATGGAAAAAATCGGCTATGGAATGGGGAAAAAGGACTTTCCAGCCGCAAACTGTGTCCGGGCAGTTTTGGGAGAGGCTCCCGCTGTTTGACAATTTGATACAGTTCTGGTATGATAGAAAAACGATTGCTTGATTTATGGAGTTGTTGCATTGATTGCATGTCGAGAATGTGCGGTGCGGCAACTCCATTTTTATGAGTAGTTAGAAAGAAGAGGTAAAGAATAAATATGGAAAATGTGAAATTTGAAAATCTGCAGCTTTGCCCGGAGATTTTAAAAGCTGTGAAATATATGGGCTTTGAGGAGGCTTCTCCCATTCAGGCTCAAGCGATTCCTACTATTATGGAAGGAAAGGATATCATTGGACAGGCCCAGACCGGTACGGGCAAGACCGCAGCCTTTGGAATTCCCCTGCTGCAGAAAATCAATCCTAAGGAAAAAAAGCCTCAGAGTATTATCCTGTGCCCCACAAGGGAACTGGCTATACAGGTAGCAGAGGAAATCCGCAGTCTGGCAAAATATATGCATGGCATTAAAGTTCTTCCTATTTATGGCGGCCAGGAAATTGTAAAGCAGATTCGATCTCTGAAAAGCGGGGTGCAGATTATTGTAGGAACACCGGGTCGTGTCATGGACCATATGCGGAGAAAAACGGTGAAAATGGACCAGATTCATACCGTGGTTTTAGATGAAGCAGACGAAATGCTGAACATGGGATTCCGGGATGATATTGAAACAATCTTAAAAGGGGTGCCGGAAGAGAGGCAGACCATCCTGTTTTCTGCCACTATGCCGAAAGCCATTATGGAAATTACGAAAAAATTCCAGAAAAAGGCAAAGGTTATTAAGGTTACCAAGAAAGAACTGACTGTGCCCAATATTGAGCAGTTTTATTATGAAGTAAAGCCCAAGAATAAAGAGGAAGTGCTGACCCGCCTGCTGGATATTTATACGCCAAAGCTTTCTGTTATTTTCTGCAATACGAAGAAGCAGGTGGACTTGCTGGTGACTGCCCTTCTGGGGAGGGGCTATTTTGCAGCAGGGCTTCACGGAGACATGAAGCAGGAGCAGCGTGACCGGGTTATGCAGGGCTTCCGCAGCGGGAAAACGGACATTTTGGTGGCAACGGATGTGGCAGCCAGAGGAATTGACGTGGATGAGGTCGAGGCGGTATTTAACTATGACCTGCCGCAGGATGACGAATACTATGTGCACCGCATTGGCCGTACCGGACGTGCAGGCCGTATTGGCCGTTCTTTCTCCTTTGTATCCGGAAAAGAGGTTTATAAGTTAAAAGAAATTCAGCGCTACTGCAAGACCAAGATTTTTGCGCAGAAAGTGCCGTCTTTAAATGATGTGGCAAATACTAAGATTGAAAATATTCTGGATTATGTGGAAACCATGATTGCAGAGGAAGATTTGACTGCCATGATTGATGCTATTCAGGACAAGCTGAATCATTCGGATTATACGGCTATGGATATAGCGGCAGCCTTTCTGAAAATGCAGAGCGGCATGTCTGAGATAAAAGAAGAGGAAGAGCCAGACTTCGGAGATACCGGGGCAGAAGAACCGGGGATGGTGCGGCTGTTTATTAATATCGGCAAGAAACACAAAGCAAAACCGGGAGACATTCTGGGAGCGCTGGCAGGTGAAAGCGGCATGCCGGGTAAACTCATTGGTACCATTGATATGTTTGATAAATATACCTTCGTAGAAGTACCTCAGGAATATGCAAAATCTGTGCTGTATGCCATGAAAAATGTGAAGATCAAGGGGAAATCCATTGCTGTAGAACCGGCGAACCAGAAATAACAGACAGAGAAAATGGCAGAAAGGAGAGAGATAAGGTTATGGCGAAGAATACAGAAGAAAGGAAGCGAACACTTGCGCTGGAAATCATTCAGCGCCTGAAACAGGAATATCCGGATGCCGGGTGTACGCTGGACTATGACCAGGCCTGGAAACTGCTGGTGGGCGTTCGTCTGGCCGCCCAGTGTACCGATGCCAGAGTGAATGTGGTGGTAGAAGAACTCTATAAGAAATACCCGGATGTGCAGGCTCTGGCTTTGGCTAAACCAGAAGAAATTGAAGAGATTGTCCGTCCCTGCGGACTTGGAAAAAGCAAGGCCAGAGATATCAGCGCCTGTATGAAAATCCTGTGGGAGGAGTATCAGGGAAAGGTTCCGGAGGACTTTGACGCGCTTTTAAAGCTGCCCGGCGTAGGCAGAAAGAGCGCCAATCTCATTATGGGCGATGTGTTTCACAAACCGGCCATTGTCACAGATACCCACTGTATTCGCCTGGTGAACCGTATGGGGCTGGTGGACGGATATAAAGAACCGAAAAAGGTGGAGATGGCTCTTTGGAAAATCATTCCTCCGGAAGAAGGCAGTGACTTTTGCCACCGTCTGGTTTATCACGGCAGAGACGTGTGTACGGCAAGGACAAAGCCCCACTGCGAGAACTGCTGTCTGAAGGATATTTGCGCCAGAAACGGCGTGGACTGAGAGAGGAAACCTATGAGAACGTGTCAGGAATATTACGGGGAACTTCGAGAATTCCGCCATTGGCTGCACCGCCACCCGGAGCTGAGCATGGAGGAAGAGGAAACCAGCTGTTTTTTGCTGGAACATCTGCAGAAATGGGGAATTCCCTGCCGCAGGACGGGCAAAACCGGAGTGATTGCCGATATTCAGGTAAATCCCCAGTGGAAAACCGTGGCTATCCGAAGCGAAATAGACGGACTTCCCATACAGGAACAGACGGGATGTTCTTTCGCTTCTGTTTATCCGGGGAAAATGCATGCCTGCGGCCATGACGCCATTACAGCGGTGAATTTGTGTCTGGCGAAAGCGCTCTGGGAAAACCGCAGCGCTTTGTCCTGCAATGTGCGTTTTCTCTTTGAGCCGGGTGAAGAAACCGGAGAAGGGGCAGCGTATATGATGGCGCATGGAGCGTTGAAAAATCCCGAAGTGAGGGAAATTCTGATTTTTCATTTCGCTAATCAGGAATCCAGGAGTATGGAGATTCAAAAGAGTATTACCACAGCAGCTATTGGCGGTATTACCATTTCTGTGAGGGGAAAATCCAGCCACTGGTTTCAGCCAAAAGAGGGAATTGATGCCTTGTATGCAGCGTCCAGACTGGCTGTGGAAATTCATAGATTAAATGAAACGCTGCAGACGGAATATCCCTTTGTCCTGGGATTTGGACAGATGTCTGCCGGAACGGCGGGGAATATTGTAGCAGGTGAGGCGGTATTAAAAGGCTCTCTTCGGGCTTTTGCAGAACAGGATTTCTCCTATGTGTGGCAGCAGTTGGAAAATACAATACGACAAATAGAAGAAGAAACAGGTGCGGATATTTGTCTGGAAATGAAAAAGAAAATACCGCCGATGATTAACGATGCAGAACTGGTAAAACGGGGCGCTGCCATCGGCCGGAAACTGCTTCAGGAGAAATTTTCTCTGGGAGAAAAGCCCTTTCTGGTAGGGGATAATGCAGCCTTTTATATGGAACAGATTCCTGGTATGCGGGTTGTGTTTCTGGCTGGAAAAGAGGATGAAAAAAATTATCCGGTGCATAATCCAGGGTTTGACATAGAGGAAAGCAGTATGGAAGACGCGCTGGAATTTTTGTATGAAATGGTGACGGGAGAATTTGCATAATATTTGAAAAAACAGGCATAGGAATAAAATCCTATGTCTGTTTTTTGAGGGATATTTTATCCGTTCTTTGCCCGTATCTGTATCAGTTCTCCTGCAATGCTCACAGCAATTTCACTGGGAGTTTCTGCCTGAATATTCAGTCCGATAGGGGTGGTAATTCGTGCCAGTTCTTCCGGTGTAAAGCCGTCGTGCAAGAGTTTTTCCCGTATAATGGCTTTTTTCCGTTTGCTTCCCATGACACCGATATACTTTGCAGGTGTCTTTAAAACCTGCTGCTGCACCAGATAATCGTACTGGTGTCCTCTGGTCATAATGCAGACATAATCCTCCGGCGTAATTTCAAAATAGTCGGAAAGCCGGGTGAAATCTCCGGTAATGCACTTTGCGGCAGCAGGAAAAAGCCGGGGACTGCTGAAGTGTTCCCTGTCATCGAAGACAGTGCAGGAAAACTCCAGATGTGTCAGCAGGGGAACCAGCTCCTGCGCTACATGGCCGCCGCCAAAGATGTAAACCATGCCTTTTCGTACCAAAGGTTCACTGTAGTATCTGCGCCCGTCTAGAACCGCCTGTGCAGCATTGGGCTTTAAAAGAGGGGCCGGATTTGAGAGGGAGAGCCCCCAAAGACCACTGTTTTCCTGGTAATAACCAGACTGCCATGCAGTTTCTTCCGTAATATCCAGAAGCAGCCAGGAATTTTCATTTTTGTTCCAGTCCGCTAAAAGTCTGCTGCACAATTGATAAAAATCTTGATTTTCCCATGAAATATATTGAAAATAAAGAGAGACGTCACCGCCGCATATCATACCCAGGTCAGCGGCCTGATTTTCTCTTAACCGGTAGGCCCGACAGGAAGATTTTTTCTCTGTCAGAGCTTTCTGGGCCTCTAAAACAGAAGTATGTTCTACACTGCCGCCTCCTATGGTGCCAAAAGAGGTTCCGTCCGGCAGCACCAGCATGCGGGAACCGGCGCCTCTGGGGGTAGAGCCGGAACTGGCAATCACGGTAACAAAGACGAAATCTTTTTGCTGTTCCATAGAAGCTTTCGCGATTTCAAATAATTCCTTCAAGTTTTTCATAATCCGGCAGCTCCTATTCGATATAAGTGACCCGTTCCTTATCAAAGAAACCACGGGTTTTCGGCTCTTCATCGGCTTCTCCTACGGCAATGACTGCCAGAGGCACACTGGAAACCTTCAGTAAGTCCCGAAGCTTTTCCACACGTTCCATAACCGGATAAAAACCGCACCAGCAGGTGCCGTAACCCAAATCCGTTGCCTGTAAAAGCAGGTTCTCAATGGCAGCTCCACAGTCCTGAGGGAAAAATCCGCTGCCTCTTCCTTCCTGCAAATCCGGTCTGGCGCAGACCACAATGGCAAGGCTGGCGGTCTCCAGCATTTTGGTGTAAGGGCTGATTTCCATAATCTGTTTTCGAATCTCCGGATTTTCCACGACTGCAAATTCCCATGGCCGGGTATTGCAGGCGCTTGGGGCCATCATAGCTGCTTCCAGCATGGTTTCAATATCTTTTCGGGGAATCTGCACCCCTTTTTTGTATTTTCGGACACTGTGACGGTTTCGTATTACTTCTGATGTATTCATAATGTAAACCTCCTGCTTTTTTTCTCTATTATAAACGTTTTTGGAAAAGGTTTAAACCCCTGTTTTTTCTTTTGCAAAGGTAAGGGTAATCCAAAGACGGCCGTCTTTGGATTCCGCACAAATATTTCCCTGCATTTTTAACATCAGCTCTCTGGAAATGGAAAGCCCAAGTCCCGCATGATTTCCCTGCCTTGCCTGGTCTGTCCGGTAAAAACGTTCAAAAAGCAGCTTGGGATGAACCGTCTCCCAGGTTTTGGTTTCATTGACAAAGGACAGAGTATTCCCTTTCTGATAAATAAAAAGCGTTCCTTGTCCATGGGTCAGAGCATTGGAAATCAGATTTCGGAGAACTCTTCTAAGCTGTGCGGGGTCCGCCTGTATCTCTGCATTTTCCTGCTCAAAGGAAATAGAAGGAGCTCTGTTCTGCGCCTGAAAATGGGGATAAAATCCTGCAAGGGCGTCACATAAAACAGGAAATAGCTGTATCTTTTTCATTTCTATGGGAAATTCATTTCCAGTCAGTCTGGTATAGAGAAACAACTCCTCCAAAAGTGTTTCCAAATCCTCCAGCTTCTGTCTGACAATCCGGCAGTATTTTTCACGCTTATCCGGGTCCTGGGTTCGCTCCAGAAGCTGCATATAGCCCGCTGCTCCGGTAAGCGGAGTGCGAATATCGTGGGATACACAGGACATGGTGTATTTTAAATCTTTTTCCGCTTCTTCCGCAGTCAGAACCGCCTGCTGCAAAACGTCCATAGACCGGTTTATCTGGCTGCAGAGGGCAAGATGTTCCCGGTCACGGAGAAAGCAGGTCAGACGCTGGTTGCTGTCAGGGCTGAAGTCCTGCAGCTGCCCGGTAAACTCCCGGAGCTGCTTTTTAAAGAGCATGAGCCGGAAGAAGAGAAACAGTACCAGTCCAAAAAGAATAAGAATAAGCAGTACCATGGTTTTTCCTCATCAGACAGGCAAAGAAACTGCCTGTCAGCAAATATCGTTTTTATTTAATACTACACAGGAGAGCTTTGTATAAAAAGCAGTCCAGAGAAAGGCCACCAGCAGAGCACCGCCTGGCTGCAGGAATGCACCGCTTTGAAAGGTTTTTGCCAAAGCGGGTGTTGCCAGTACATTCAGCGGCGGAAAAAGCAGACTGATGTGAACGCCGAAAAGGCCCGCCATAAAATCTGCTGCTGCGCCAAACAGCCCCAGTGCGCAGCTTACAGAAAGCAGAGCGCTTACAAGCACCCGTCTGGTCAGCATACAGAACAAAAGATTCTGAGCGCAGAGACTGAAAAGCCCTGCCCAGCCAAGAACCAGCATGGCGGCCAACTGTACCGGATTGCCCAGAGGATTTTGAAAACCTGCAGCAGGAAAGAGCAGAAGCGTTGCACCTGTTAAAAACAGCAGGAAAAATCCGCTTACAAATCCCAAAGTCAGAAGTTTGCTGAAAATATAATCTCTTCGTTTAGGATAGTAGGAAAAAATGTTTTTTCCAAATCCTGTAGTAAAATCATCACACACAATCACAGAACTGACAATGACTATGAGAGTGCTCATAAGTCCTCCGGAGAAAAGCAGACTTCCCAGAAAATCAGACTGTGTCTGTTCCTGAAAAGCAAAGGCGTCAGACACATCATCTGTGGTAATCTCCATACCGGCCTGACGGGCTCTCTCTGCAAGCGCAGGGTCAGAAACCAGCCGCATGGTTCCAAAGGCAATAAGAAGTACGAAACAAAGAATTGCGGCTGTAATATAAAGACCTTTTTGGCGAAAGACAGCGCGAAGCTGCATACGAAGAAGGTTAAGCATAGAAGATACCTCCTTTCTCCTGACTTTTGTTTTGCTCCATTAATTCCAGGAAATAGCCTTCCAAATCCTGATGATGTGTATAAATGGCCTGGACGGAAATATCTGCGGAAGTCAGAACGCTGGTGACAGCCGAAGAATCCAGTTTTTGATAGATACGGATTTCTCCATTGGGGTGTACCTCATAACGGGACAGGCCAAGCTGCTGTTCTAAAAGTACAGAGGCTTTCTTGGAATCGGCAGTTTTTACACAGAGGTAATCCCGGCATTTGTCATTGAGTTCTTCGGAGGAAAGTTCCTGAATCAGACAGCCATCTTTGATAATGCCGTACCGGGTGGCCATTTTGGACAGTTCTCCTAAGATATGGGAACTGATTAAAATCGTGATACCTTTTTTTCGGTTTAAATCCATGAGAATCCGGCGTACTTCATTCATGCCCTCAGGGTCCAGTCCATTGATAGGTTCGTCCAGAATCAGTAAATCCGGCCCGCCCAGCAAGGCCATGGCAATTCCCAGACGCTGCTTCATGCCCATGGAAAAATGCCGGGCTTTCTTTTTGTCTCCGGGATTGAGTCTTACCAGCCTTAACAGTTGGCAAATCTGCTTTTCCGGGTCTACAATGCCCATAAGCAATGCTTTTAATACCATGTTTTCGTGAGCCGAGCAGGAAGGCTCCAATCCGGCAGTTTCAATCAGAACCCCCATACGCCTGCGGACGGAAGGCGTATCCGGAGATTTTCCAAAAAGAGAAATGCTTCCTTCCGTAGGATGGGCCAGGTTGCAGAGCATTTTCAGCGTGGTGGATTTTCCAGCGCCGTTTCTTCCAATAAAGCCATAAATATCGCCTTTTTGTACATGCATATTCAGAGACGATACTGCTGCTTTTCCTCTGTAGCTTTTACAGAGATTTTGTGTTTCAATAACGTATTCCATAAAATCCTCTCCTTTTCTGTTTCTTTCCATACAGTATCTCTCAGAAATTTTCAAAAAGCGCAAAGAAAGATTAAAGAAAAGGTAAAGATGGTTCCGCCAGTTTAAAGCCAATTCCCCATACTGTCTGGATATAATGGTCTGTCTGGGTTTTTTTTAGCTTGGCCCGTATATTACTGATGTGGACATGTATGGTTTTGTCCTCCACAAAATAGTTTTCCTGCCACACCAGTTCAAAGATTTCCTGCTTGGTAAAAACCTTTTTGGGATGCTTTACAAGAAGTTCCAGAATCCCGAACTCATGTCCGGTAAATTCTACGGGGATACCTTTTGCGGTAAAGGTGTGTTCTTTGAGATTTAATATCCAGTCCTGATAGCGGAGCATTTCCTGGGCAGCAGGAGATGGACTGTGGCGGCGCAGCTGTACCTGGATGCGGGCTTCCAATTCTTCTAACGCAACCTACCTTGTCTTCCAGAGCAGACCGGGCAGAGAGTACAATCACCGGGGTTTGGGTATGTAAACGGATATACGTCAGAAGGTCTTCCCCTTTCATTCCCGGTATCATTAAATCCAAAAGGATGAGGTCAAAGGTTTCCATATCTGCCAGAAGTTTCCCCTCTGTGCCGGAAAAAGCCTGTCTGCAGAGATGCCCGTTGTCTGTGAGGAATTCGTATATCAGGCTGTTAATGACAGAATCGTCTTCTACAATTAAAATCTGCGCCATGAGATTGGCCTCCAATCGTTGAAAATTTATATTTAATCTAGCAAAAGGTATGTAATGATAAATTCAAACCATATTATAGGGCTTTTCCATATCCTGTGCAATAAAAAATTATGCGATTTCATGACGCTGAAAACCTCTGTAGGCCAAAGGCAGCACAGCCGCACAGCATACCACAGAAAAAACCGGAAACATAATATACGGCGGAACGACCAGTCCGGCAAATTCGTATGGTATCATGTGAAAGATATTAAAATAAGCCATACTGTTTGCAGGCAGCAGATGAAACAGACGGAACGCAGAAATGGAGTTCTGGGAAATCTGCACCATCATAGGGAAGATTAAAAATACGGACATCAGTATCATGACGCCGAAAGGCGATTTTAATTTGGCGGAGAGCAGCATGGTCAGTCCTGCCATCAACATACAGCCGCCGAAAAAGCAAAGTCCGCCCAGAAATCCGGCCTGTCCCAGGGTAAGGGGATAAATACACAGCACATCAAAAATCTGGACAGGTGTACTGCTGCCGTCAAAACCAAAGGTGAGCATGCACTGGAAATAGGTCTGTAGCAGAAGCAGAAGGCTGAAGCCTGCGGCAAAGGAAAATCCCGTAAACAGCTTGGCACGAATCAGTTTTCCCTTTCCATATCGGGAAGAAAGCAGAAGCTGGTCTGCGTGGCTGGTGTATTCCCCTGCAAACAGAGGAGAAAGACATATTGCTATGACAAAAGCAGACAGAATCCCTGTACTTTGCATAAGCGTGAGGAAACGTCCATAGCCCTCGGTATTGGAATAGGTAAAGGGTGTCTGCACTTTTTCGGCAGTTTTCAGGGTATGTTCTTTGGCGGTTTGACTCATAGTGGTATTTGCTATAGTATTTTTCAGCAAGGATGCTCTTTTTTCATAAAAATGGTTGGCGTCTCTTTTGGTCAGAGCCGCCATTTCCTCATAAGAAAACTCTTCTCCCGAAGCCCGGTAGACGCGCCCTGCAATGCCGTAGATGGAGCTGTAGGGTCTTGCATAGGTCTCATATTCTTCCAGACCAATGTAGGGGATTTCCGTATTTGGGGGAATCTGTGCATAAGCGTGGGCAGCTTCCAGAAGAAGTGCAGTATCTAAAGTTCGTCCGTTTAAATCCTTTGCATATTGGAGGTCTTTGAAGGTGGCCTCATAATTGGATTCCGAAACTTTTCCGTTTATGTAAGTGCTGCCAAGCAGGGGCCCCCACACGCTCAGTATGGATACCAGAAGGCCGACGGACATGGCCAGAATGGCGGATTTTCGCTTCCATATTTTTCGGTACTCAAATTCTACTAAAGTAAAAAAATGTTTCATAGGGATGCCTCCTCACTGAAATAATAAAGATACAGGTCTTCCAAAGTAGCAGTGACTGCCATGGCGTCTTCGGAAGGCTTTTGGCTGCTTACCAGGCGAAGAAGCACGTTTTCTTCTTCTTGACGGATATTAACGATGGGAAAGGATTTTTCTGTACAGAGTTTTTCTGCATATGCCGGAGGCAGCAGACATTCCCAAACCTTTCCTTCCAACACCTGTAGAATTTTCTGGGGACTGCCCTGATGAAGCAGTTTTCCGTCTTTCATGAGAAATATAGTATCTGCGATATATTCCACATCTGAGACAATATGGGTAGATAAAAGGACAATGCGCTCTCTCCCCAGACGGGAAATGAGATTGCGGAAACGTACCCGTTCTTTTGGGTCTAATCCGGCTGTGGGTTCGTCCAGTACCAGAATGGAAGGATTGTTGAGCATGGCCTGGGCAATACCCAGCCGCTGTTTCATACCGCCGGAGAAGGTTTTGATTTTCCGTTTTGCCTCTTTTTCCAGGGACACTACGGAAAGCAGCTCCAGCGTTTTCTTTTTGGCAGTGGTTCTGGACAGTCCTTTCAGGGAGGCCAGATAAAGCAGAAAGTTTTGTGCGGTAAATTCCGGGTAATACCCGAAATCCTGAGGCAGATAACCGAGTCTGTCCCGGTACGCCTCACTATGTACGTCTGCCTGATTAAAAGTAATGGTACCGCTGGTAGGCTTTAATACTCCGCATATCATGCGCATTAGCGTGGTTTTTCCTGCTCCGTTGGCGCCCAGAAGTCCGTAAACACCGGGAGTCAGCCGCAGACAGATGTTGCTGCAGGCCATTTTTGTTCCATATTGCCTGCTTACTTTATCAAGAATAAGTTCCATGGTGATTCCTCCGTTTTCTTTAAAAAGATAAAAAGCTGCAGAATAGTTGTGGCTGCAGAGAAACATGCTGCAAGCAGCCAGAATATCAGGCGGTTGCTCTGGTAAAAGGCGTCTGTATTTTGAAAGATTCCATTGCTGATACTGACCATGCACGTCACTGCAGCACAGCCGTAGATTCCTTCTGTGCCTCTTAAAATGTTTAAAACCAGGAGGGAAGCGGCACAGGTAAGAAGATAAGGTGTCAGAACATACAAAAGAATCTGCGCTGTATCAAAAGCAGACAGTTTCCCCACGGTAAAAAGTCCCATCAAAAGAACTGGGAAACTGCACAGACCCAGCCAGAACATGCGGGCAAGCAAAACCTGAGAAAGATTGAAACGGCAGCTCATTTCAAGTTCTGCCATTCGGCAGCAGGAAGAGCGAGCCAGTTCGGTTATGCCTATCAGTGCCAGAAAGGGAAGCAAAGAGGGAATAGCCATCCAGTTTTCCCTTGGGGAGACGAAAAATACGGCAAAAAGCAGACAGGAAACGAGCCATGTGCGCTTTCTTATGTAAGGAAGCTGTTGCAGCAAAAATTCTCCAAAGCTTTTTTTCTGCAGGGGAAGATTCCGCAAAAACTCTTCCCGATGAATCGGATTTGGAGGCTCAAAGGCATCTTTTAACGCATATCTTAATTCTTTTTTCACAGAAAATCCTCCTTTCGCAAATGCTGCCTTAATTTATCCAGAGCCTGTCCGGACTTTCGGTAAACCGCAAAGCGGGACAGGCCGGTAATAGCTGAAATCTGTTTCACGGAAAGCTGTTCTGCATAGCGCAGAAGCAGCAGCTCTTGCTCCTGGTATGAGAGTAAACAAAGTGCCTGGCGCACACACAGCTTTAGCTCTGCCCTGTGCAGCAGGACTTCCTCCGTGCCAGCGTTTTCATCCAGAGGGACAAAGGCTTTCCGGCGGAAAGTATCCATGCAGAGATTTCAGGCTATGGTATAGAGATATGCCAGTTCTTTTCCACGTTCCACATAGGTATTCTGAGAGATATATTTCAGAAAACATTCCTGTGTCAGGTCTTCAGCCAGAGCAGCGTTTTGAGTTTTAAAATAGCAGTACCGGTAAATTTTGTCATATTGTTCTTCTATGTCTGCAGACATCTGAAATCCCCCCTTCCTAATGTCTAACGGATTACTCCGGGAAGATGTGCGGTAAAATTAAATTTATTTTACCATAATCTGCAGTTTGTTTTGAAAAATTTTATACCGTCTGATTCACGGCACAGGGCAGCAGTTCCAAACGGATATAATAGCCTCTGTCATGTCCGCATACGGGGCATTTTTCCGGTACCTGCAGTCCGGCATAGATATTTCCGCATTTCAGGCACATCCAGGATGTTTCAATCTCTGACACGAACAGTGTGTTCGATTCCAGCATTTGGGCCAGAAGACGAAACCGCTCTCCGTGGGTTTTCTCGATTTTTCCAATCATATGAAAAGAAGCGGCAATTTCTGCAAATCCTTCTTCCCTTGCTTTTTCCTCAAATGCCTTATACACATCGTCGTGTTCTTCCATTTCGTTCTTTTCCGCAAAGCGCAGAAGTTTTGCCACATCCTGAGAAATATCCACGGGGTAATTGCCGTCAATGGAAATGTTTTTCTCTGCCAGAGCTGTCAGATGTTTATAAAAAATTTCAGCATGTTCCCGTTCCTGATTGGCGGTAAAGGTAAACACTGCTTCCACAACAGCCAGTTGATTCTTTCTGGCTTGTGAGGCTGCCATGGTATAGCGGTTTCTGGCCTGACTCTCTCCGGCAAAAGCCCGCATGAGGTTTTCTTTGGTAATACTGTTTTTTAATTCCATAGTTGTTTTCCTCCTGTTCCTTGTACTAGTATGTCCCGGACAGAGCGAATCCATGCCTGTCTTTGGAAGAACCTTTTTGTGAGAGGTACATAGGATAAAAGAAAAAGGATTTTTTATGGCATACGAAACCTATGGGAAAGTTGTTGGTGTGATACGAAATATCAGCAGGGGCAATTCCTGCTGCAGTTTTCTGGCAACGATACAGACAGAGACGGAAACGGTGAACTTTGTAGTGACCGGAGAAACCATGGTCATCGATCAGGTGCGGCTGAGAAGAGGGATGCGTGTAGCTGCTTTCTACGATACCAGCCTTCCGGCCCCGGCTATTTATCCGCCCCGGTATCAGGCAGAGGTGGTAACGGTTTTGCGGCAGAACCAGGATGCAGCATTGAATTATTTTGACGCAACTCTGACAGCAGAAGACAATTCTCTGAAACTGAATCTGTCTTCTGCAACCCGTATTTCCACTGTAAACGGGCAGCCCTTTACCTGTCATCCGGGAAATCAAGAACTGCTGGTTTATTATACAGCCACTACTTTTAGTATTCCTCCCCAGACCACACCTCAAAGAATCCTTGTTATGTGTCCTTCTTAAGTGCATAAGGAGAAGAACTGGGACTGCTGCAGAATCCATGGTTTTGTGTTCTTTCAGAGTGGGGGATTTTTTCCTGCGGCAGTCTGCAGAACACCCTGGTTTTAGGAAGAATGGTATGAAAAGGAAGAAAACAGGGCATGCTGTAAAGAAAAGGTTATAGGAGAAGCAGCATGAAATCTATTTGGACAAACTCCTGTATATTAAAAAGATGGGAGAATTTAAACAGGGAAATCGAAACAGAAATTGCCGTTATCGGAGGAGGCATAACGGGGATTCTGACCGCGTATCTGCTGCAGAGAGAGGGCAGGAGAGCAGTAGTGTTGGAGAGATACTTTATTGGCAGCGGCCAGACCCAAAATACTACGGCAAAAATCACATCCCAGCATGGGCTGTGTTATGCAGGTCTTATAAAGAAATATGGAATAGAGAAGGCCAGACAGTATGGATTTGCCAACGAAGAGGCGCGAAAGGAGTATGAGCGTCTGATAGAAAAGGAACAGATAGCCTGTGATTTTGAAACAACTTCTTCTTATGTGTACGGAAGGAGCGCCCGGGGATTGGAAGAAGAGGCGAGGGCAGCAGGCAGTCTGGGGCTTCCCGCAGGTCTTCGCAGGGAAGGGCTGACCCTGCCGTTTCCTGTATGGGGGGCGGTAGAATTTCACAATCAGGCTCAGTTTCATCCTCTGAAATTTCTTTCTTCTCTGGCAGAGCAGGTACAGGTGTATGAAAACACTCCGGTAGAGCGCGTCAGAGAGAACGTACTGTTCACTCCGGAGGGAAGGGTAAAAGCGGAAAAAATTGTTTTTGCCTGTCATTTTCCTTTCGTAAACTTTCCGGGGCTGTATTTTGCAAAAATGCACCAGGAGCGTTCCTATGTAGTAGCCCTGGAAAATGCCATGGAAGTAAACGGTATGTATATCGGTGCAGAAAAGCGGGATTTCTCTTTTCGCAGTTATGGGCCGTATCTGCTGTTGGGAGGAGAGGGACACCGCTGTGGAGACAAGACAGGACAAGCGGCAAGATATGAGAAATTGAGGGAAAAGGCGGCCCGGTGGTTTCCCGAAAGCCGGGAAGCGTGCTGTTGGTCAGCCCAGGACTGCGTTACCGCGGATTCTGTGCCTTTTATCGGCAGATTTTCCGGCAGCAGGCAGAACTGGTATGTGGCTACAGGCTTTCAGAAATGGGGCATGACAACAGCTATGACGGCAGCCATGCTCATTCGTGACGATATCTGCGGATTTACCAATCCCAATAGGGAAGTTTTCCGGCCCGGGAGATTACCTGTAAAGGATTTGGACTTTTTTCTTTCTGATGGCGTCCGTTCTGTAAAGGAACTGGCAAAACCGTTTTTTTACGACCCGCAAAAGACAGCCCGGGATATTCTGCCGGGACATGGCGGCATTGTCACCTATAAGGGGCGAAAAATAGGTATTTATAAAGATGAACAGCAGAATATCCATGGGGTTGAAATCCGTTGTCCCCATCTTGGCTGTCAGCTTTCCTGGAATCCGGATGAGAAAAGCTGGGACTGTCCCTGTCACGGTTCACGATTTGATTATGAAGGAAAACTGTTAAACGGTCCGGCGCAAAGCGGTCTTTAATCCTGCTTTTCCCGCAGCACCACGGCTTTGGAGGCAGAACGCCTCCGTTCATCGCTTAATTTGGCATAGTGCTTTTTCGTGGTATTGACATCAGAGTGTCCCAAAACGTCTGCCACCAGATAAATATCCCCGGTTTCCCGATACAGAGCCGTACCGTAGGTGCTTCGCAGCTTATGGGGAGTAATCGTTTTGACAGAAATGGCAGAAGCGTACTTTTTCACCATTTTTTCCACGGCATCCACGCTGATACGTTTGCGCTGGCCGGAGAGGAAAAGTGCTTCTTCATGCCCGGCGACCGGGGTAATGGCAGTTCTGGAGATTTCCAGATAATCTTTCAGAGCCTGTTCCACCTCTGTACCGAAGTAGACAATCATTTCATTTCCTCCTTTTCGCAGAATCCGGATGCCATTATTTTTGAAATCTACATCACCTATATTCAGTCCCACCAGTTCGGAAACACGAACACCTGTTCCGAGCAGGAGAGTAATCATGGCAATGTCGCGGTACTTTTGCTTGTTATAGTGATAAAGCTGTACGCCGGTCAGTTGATTTCCATAATTTTCAATATGGTCCAGAAGATTGGCCACCTCATCGGGATCTAACTGAATAATGGCTTTTTCCTTGATTCTGGGCATATCCACAAGGCGGACAGGATTAGACTGTAAAAGCTGGCGTTTGCACAGATAATCATAAAAACTGCGCAGACAGGACATTTTTCTGGCAATTCCTGTACGGGAGTTGGTTTCCAGTTTGTTGTCCGGGGTTTTGTAGGCCTTTAAATATTCCTCAAATTCTTCAAAATCCACAGGTTGTAAAAGGGATAAATCCTGGATAGAAATATCAGTCATGGGTTTTTCTTTTAAAGCAGGATTTGTAAGCTGCAGAAAACGAAAAAACACACGCAAATCGTATGCATAAGACAAACGGGTTTTGTCAGAGGTCGTGGGTTCCTTGGCGCGGAAATAATCCTTGACGTATGGAGGAAGTTCCATAAGGAATTCACGAAGTTTTACGGTATTTTCAATTTTTTCCTGTTCACGGTATGTAATTGGCTTTGCCATAAGAAAACCTCCAAAATGATTGTTTTGAGAGTAGTTTATCACAAATAAAGGAAAAAAGCTATAGTTTTTCGGTTAAATCTGTATTTGTCCGCTAAACTATTTTCAGAAGAAACAACTACTCTTGTGTATCTAAATTCATAGAATACATAACATATTTATGGTAAACTTAATAAAGCAAAAAAATAATAAGCACTCTTTCACGGAGCACCTATTATTTTTGTCATTTTTATCTCGCAAACGTATTTTCATCTAAAAGAATGGTAAACGGTCCGTCATTAATCAGGGAAACCTTCATGTACGCTCCGAATTTTCCGGTTTTGACTACCGGAACGCTTTCTTTGACTTTTTCAACCATGTATTCATACAGAGCCTCTGCCTCTTGGGGATTTCCTGCGTCAAAGAAACTGGGCCGATTGCCTTTTTTGCAGTTGGCATACAGGGTAAACTGTGATACCAACAGAATTTCTCCGTTTACATCTGCCAGGGAAAGGTTTGTCTTACCCTCCTCATCTGCAAAGATACGCAGATTTATCATTTTCTTTACATACTGGTCAACGGTTTCTCTGGTGTCTTCTTTTCCAATGCCCACCAGCACCAGAAAGCCTTTGTTGATAGATGAAATGCAGTTTCCCTCTGTTTCTACAGAAGCGCTGCTTACCTTTTGTATAACAAGTTTCATAAATGTGTATCCTCACTTTCATTTTCTTTACTGCTGTTCTGCTCTGAATTTTTGTTTTGGGAAAATTCTACCGGCTGCAGGGTTTTTGGGTCAATATACTGAAGGTTTTCATACATTTTCTCGTCTGTTGGCATAGATTTTTTTCGTAACTCATGGTCGCGGAAATGCCTTACACCTGCTACCATAACAGCCCACAGAGGAACCCCGATAATCATGCCGGGAATTCCCATAAGCCCGCCGAACAGCAAAATAGCAACAATCACCATGAAGCTGGAAAGTCCCGTGGAATTTCCCAGAATTTTCGGTCCCAGAATGTTGCCGTCAAATTGCTGTAAAACCAGAATAAAAATCAGGAAATACAGACACTGCACCGGGTTTACCATAAGGATGATAAAGGCGCTGGGGATGGCACCAAGATAAGGTCCGAAAAAGGGAATCACATTGGTGACGCCTACAATAACGCTGACCAGGAGTTTGTAAGGGGTTCCAATCATGGAGGTGCCAATATAGCACAGAATCCCGATAATGAGGGAATCCACAATTTTGCCGCTGATAAAACCGCCAAAGGTTTTGTGGGTAAAACGAAAGGCTCTGATAATACTGTTGGCGCGTTCTGTATCGAACCATGCATACACCAGCATTTTAGACTGGGTAACAAACGCTTCTTTTCCGGCCATCAGGTACACGGAAATAATCAGACCGATTAACAGGTTTTTGATAAAGACCAAAGTTCCGAACACCCCTGTGGTCAGGGACTGCAGAACCGCCTTTGCCTGCGGCAGCACTTCAACATTTAAAAAGGCTTCCACTTTGGGAGAATAACGGTTCAGATAGTCAAAGACAATGGTCTTCCACTCCGGATTGTCCTTTAAAAGGGCTTCCAGCCAATGCCGGATATTCTGGACATATCTTGGCGAATCGTTAATAATACTGATAATACTGTCCAGAATACTTGGTACAATCATGGACAAAAGAGAATAGATAATCAGCAGGGCAAAAAGCAGTGACGTACTGATACACAGATATCGAACCATTTTTTTGTGCCCCGGCTCCAAAGTCATCTTCTTTTTCTCTGTAAAATACCGAAAGATTTTCCTCTCCTGAAAATTCAGCACGGGAATTAGAAGATAGGCAATCACTGCGCCGCAGATAACGGGCATCATAATGCTTATAAATCTTCGGATTCCGTTAAACAGCACATGCATACGGAAAATGACAAAATAAAACAACAGGCTGGCACAGATTACTGCAAAAGCTGTCATTCCCCAGTACAGATATTTTTTGTTCCAACGAAATTTCATGTTGGGCCTCCGTTCTTTTTTTGAATTCTTCGCTAGGAAACAGTATATCATGAATTTTCCCGCCTGTGGGGAAAACTGCAAAAAAATGTTTCTTTTTTTCAGTATTTGTGCTATGATTCAGAAGACTTATACAAATTGGAAAGGACTGTGTTGTATGAAATTACAGAAATTATTGAGTCTTACCAGAAAGGCGGTAGACGAATTTCAGCTGATAGAGGAAGGGGATAAAATTGCCGTGGGAGTTTCCGGCGGGAAAGACAGTCTGTCTATGCTCTATGCCCTTCATGGACTGATGCGCTTCTATCCAAAAGCTTTTACCATAGAGGTCATTACAGTAGATTTGGGACATCCTGATTTTTCCCTGGATAAGATTGAAAATCTGTGCAAAGAATTAGATGTGCCCTTTCATGTTGTAAAAACAGATATTGCGCCTATTATTTTTGAGGAAAGAAAAGAAAGCAATCCCTGTTCTCTTTGTGCTAAAATGAGAAAAGGCGCTTTGAACACAGAAGCCAAGCGGCTGGGCTGCAATAAAATTGCTTACGCTCATCACAAGGATGATGTGATAGAAACCATGCTGCTCTCTCTCATTTACGAAGGCAGATTTCATACGTTTGCCCCGAAAACCTATCTGGACCGTATGGATTTAACCGTCATCCGCCCTCTTCTGTTCGTTAATGAGGCTGATGTGATTGGATTTAAAAACATGTATCATCTGGAAATTGAGAAAAGCCCCTGCCCTGTGGACGGCTATACCAAGCGGCAGTATGCCAAGGAACTGCTGGCCAGCTTAAACCGGGAAAATCCAGGTGCCAAGGAAAGGATGTTTACTGCTATTTTGAACAGTAATATCAATGGGTGGCATGCGGTAAATAATCATAAGTAAGAGGATGCCAAATAAAAACCCGTCAATAAACAACGGTAAAAAAGGTTGTTTATTGACGGGTTAGTTCTGGTATTTTACTCAAACACTAGAAGCTCCGCCTTTTGATTTCCAGCATTTTCTTAATCATTTCCACACAGCCGTCAATTCCCAGAACGGAACTGTTCAGGCAGAGGTCATAGCTGTCTGCGTCCGCCCATTTCTTGCTGGTATAATAATTATAATAGCTGGCTCTCTGTTTGTCCGTTTTATGGATTCGGTCCTTGGCCGCAGCATCGGTAAGCTGATATTTGTCTGCGATACGGCGAATTCGTTTGTCCATATCTCCGTGGATAAAAACGCTGAATGCACCGTTAAAGTCTGCCAGAGCATAGTCTGCACAGCGTCCGACCATAACGCAGGATTCCTCTTCTGCCAGCTTTTTGATGGTGTCAAACTGAGCCAGGAATACCTTGTGGTTAATGGGCATATCTGCGAATGCTGCGGAAGAATAACCAAAAGAATACGTATCCATAACTAAGGAATATAAAAAGCTGTTAGTCGGCTTTTCATCATGGTGCTCAAATAATTCCTGACAGATACCACTGTCTTTGGCTGCACGGTCCAACAGCTCTTTATCATAGCACTTGATACCTAAATCCTGTGCCAGTTTCATACCGATTTCCCGTCCCCCGCTTCCATATTGACGTCCGATTGTTATAACTGTAGTTGCTGCCATAACCATACACTCCTCTCTTGAAAATTCTTATGTTATATCCATTATAATCTATTTTTGTGAAAATGTATATAAAATTAGAAAATTTTCTTGGAGATATCGTCACAATTTTATTTATCTTAACTTTTTCAGCAAATTCTCAAAATACTCCGGCAAAGGCGCTTTAAATTCCATATATTCTCCGGTTACCGGATGTTGGAAACCAAGCACCATGGCGTGAAGTGTCTGCCCGGTAAGTCCCCCGTAAGGACATTTTTTAGGTCCGTACAGCATATCTCCCAAAAGGGGATGTCCAATGCTGCTCATGTGTACGCGAATCTGATGGGTGCGGCCAGTTTCCAGCTGACACTCTACATAGGTGAAACTGCCGAAACGTTCCAGTACCCGGTAATGGGTTACTGCCGGTTTTCCGTTTCTTACATGCACCGCCATTTTTTTTCGTTCTACCGGGTGTCTCCCGATATCTCCTTCAATGGTACCCTGGTCCTCTTTTAAATTTCCGTGAACAATGGCCCGGTACTTCCGGGTAATGCTGTGTACCTTCAGTTGTTGGGCCAGGCTCTGGTGAGCCAGGTCGGTCTTACACACCACCAGGGCACCTGTTGTGTCCATATCGATGCGGTGGACAATTCCCGGACGCAGAACTCCGTTAATGCCCGAAAGGCGGTCTTTGCAGTGGAACATCAGGGCATTGACCAGCGTTCCCGTATAGTGTCCGGCGCTTGGGTGTACCACCATGCCTTTGGGTTTGTTTACCACCAGAACCTGTTCATCTTCATAGAGAATATCCAGAGGGATGTCTTCTGCCAGAATATCCGGTTCCTGACTGTCCGGCACCTGTACGGTGATTTCATCGTCCTCTGCCAGTTTATAACTGGCTTTCACCGGCTTTTGTCCCACGGTTACATTCCCTTCTTTCAGCTGTTTCTGTAAAAAAGAGCGGGAGTAATCATTCATTACTTCCGCCAGATATTTGTCAATCCGTTCTCCTTCATAAGCGGCCTCAGCCTGTAAACAAATCTGTTTCATGATTCCTGCTCCTGCTGTTTGGGGGATTTCCATTTTAAAAACTGAAAATCTTCGTCTTTATAGTAAAATAAAACCAAAAGGAATAAAAGCACCATACTGACAGTAACATAGATATCCGCTATATTAAATACCGGAAAATCAATGGGGGAAAAATAGATAAAATCTACCACATAGTTCAGACGCAGACGGTCTGCCAGGTTCCCGATTCCTCCGGCTGTGATAAGAAAACACAGTATTTTTAAAGGCAGAAAATGTTTGCCTTCCGGCAGCTTCCACAGCACATAACAAACACCAATCAGAATCAGGGATGTGAGCAGTACCAGGAAAACCTTTTGATTCTGAAACATACCAAAGGCAGCACCGCGGTTTTCCAGATAATGCAGGTACAGCACATTGGGAATTAAAGCAATGTCTGCCTGGTCTTTTAAGTGCTTTACTGCCAGAAATTTTGTCCATTGGTCAAGTCCCGTAAGGGCAGCGGCAGACACAGCCAGTTCCAGAAAGGATTGTATTTGTCGTTTTTGTTCCATAGATTCCTCCTTTTAATCTGCAGCCAGTACAGCGTGAATACCGGACAGCAAATCCCTATCTGTTAGGGTTCTGTCCACCACAGCATTTCCCCAGCCCTTCAGCAGGATAAATTTCACAGCCTTTCCATCCATTTTTTTATCGGATTTGGTAGTCTGCAAAATGTCCTCAGGAGACAGCCCGGTTGTCTCTACAGGCAGATGAAAGGCCTCTAGCTGCCGCAGAACGTCTTTGTAATCTTCCTCTGTAATCCAGCCCTTTTGCATAGACAAAAAGGCGGATGCAGCGCAGCCTACGGCTACACAGGCTCCGTGGGACATGGTGAAGTTTTTCAGTTTTTCTATTGCATGGCCGATGGTGTGTCCCATATTTAAGACGGCTCGTTCTCCCTGTTCGGTGGGGTCTTTTTCTACTACTGTTTTTTTAATCAGACAGCTTCGGTAAATCATTTCCAGACAGGTCGATTCCTCTCTTTCCAGGATGGCTTCCCTGTTGCAGGACAGCCATGTGCTGTAACCTTTATCACGGATAAGTCCGTGTTTAATGACTTCGCCCATACCGCTTGCAAATTCTGCATCGGGCAGGGTTTTCAGCACGGCTCCGTTGGTATAGACCAATAAAGGCTGATGAAAGGCGCCTACCATATTTTTGTATTGCCTGAAATCCACTCCTGTTTTTCCTCCGATACTGCTGTCTACCTGGGAAAGAAGGGTTGTGGGAATCTGTATAAAATCAATGCCCCGCAGATAAGTGGCGGCTGCAAATCCGGTCATGTCTCCCGTGACACCGCCGCCCAGGGCTGCCAGCATATCGTTTCGGTCGAAATGTTCCTGAATCAGATGTTCATAGATTCCCTGAATCTGGTCCAGATTCTTGTTGGATTCTCCTGCAGGCAGAATATAAGCAGTTACTTTCATACCGCATTTTCCCAGTTCTTTTGTGACTGTATCCAGATATAAGGGTGCTACATGGCTGTCCGAAACCACGCAAATACGGCGGCTTTTTTTGGAAAGAGAGAGAACTTCCTCGGAAAGGGAAGAAAAATCTTTTCGGAATACAATAGGGTAGTGAAACGTACCCTCTCGCTGCACCAGTATACGTTCTTCTGTCATAGCGGCTAGACCTCCTTTTCTTAACAGTATTTGTACAGGACCACATGGTAACGGTCCTTTTTTGTTTTGTTGGTTACAGTGCCGAATTGGAATTTGCCTTTTCCCCGGACAGAAATAATATCTCCGTCTTTCAGGGCATATCCGTTGGACACCACATTCCTGCCATTGACAAAGACTTTGCCCCCTTCAATGAAAGGCAGCATACTGCTTCTGGAAGTCCCAAAAGCCAGGGCAATGATACTGTCCAGACGGGGAGAAGCTACCGTACCGGAAAGCTCTTCTCTTCTGGGAACAGGAAAGTCCGTGATTTCTGTAATGCGCTCTGCTTTTACGGATGTGTGGCGGATACGGCAGATTTCCTCTATGAGAAAGTCACACATAGAGGTGTGGCAGAATACACAAGCGCTTTCCGCCTCCATGAGAATATCTCCGATTTTACTCCGGTCAATGCCCAGATTCAGAATGGCTCCCAGATAGTCCCGGTGTGTCAGTTTGTCCGAAAATTTTCGGTTTAAGGGCTGGATTCGGAGACAGGACAGAGGATAATCTTCTTCACAACAAAAAGCATCAGGGACAAAGGCTGCCATCTGACGCTCTGCTGTTTCATAACCGCCCCAGAGTTTTACGGAAACACCTGTATCTTTCAGGGAAAGACTCTGAAGCATAGTCTGTTCATTTAAGTCGAGAAAGTCGGAGAAAGTAAGAATGCCTCTGTAATAGGCCTTCTTACTAAGCTCTGTCATACGCTTTTTGAATAATACATCTTTTTCCATAAACGCTCTTTAAATCCCTTCGTACATGGAACCGCCGGTAATGTCATTCAAAAACTCCTGGGAATCTCCGGTAATATCCACACCTTCTGGTGTCAGAATGAAGATGTAGGAAGAAACCTTACGGATACTTCCGTTGATGGAATAACTTGCACCGGAAGTAAAGTCAATGATATGCTGGGCCAAATTGATATCCAGTCCCTCTAAATTTAAGATTACGGTGCAGCTGTCTAAAAGCGCGTCCACAATCTCAGTAGAGTCATCAAACTGCTTTGGTTTAATTACGCACACTTCGTTGGAAGGCATTTTCTTTTTCACATTATACATAGGCGTCACCTTACTGGAAGAAGAGGCTGGCTGTTTCTGAGGCTTTGGAGCCTTTGCGGCAGCAGTCTGCTTCTCTGCTTTTTTATGGCTTTTTACAGAAGATAAATCATCGTCGTAGTCATCAAGGTCTTCATCCAGCTTTTTAAAGAATCTCTTTTTGGGCTTTTCATCTTCAAAATCGTCATCTACATCATCTAAAAAGTCGTCATCATCAAAATCCTCATTTACCTTTACTGCGTCCAAAAATTTATCTAAGATATTCATAATATCAATCTCCAATCTTTCTATATACTGTAATCTCTTTCTCCGAAGATGCCGGTTCCTACACGGACGTGGGTGGCTCCTTCTTCGATGGCGACTTCATAATCACCGGTCATGCCCATGCTCAGGACACTCATAGTAACATTATCAATATTTTTCTGTGCAATGTCAACACTTAATTTTCTTAAATTTCTGAAAAATATCCGATTATCTTCCGGATTTTGAGTATAAGGAGCAATCGTCATCAATCCTTTTATCTGGATATGGGGCAACTTTGCAATTTTCTGTGCAAGAGAAAGTGTTTCCCCTGGGGTAATTCCGAATTTGCTCTCTTCTCCCGCTGCGTTGACTTCCAGAAGGATGGAGACCGTGACCTGTTTCTTTCCCGCTTCTTTGCTGATTTCCTCTGCCAGACGCAGGGAATCCACGGAGTGTATGAGGCAGGCCTTGTCTACTACATATTTTACTTTGTTTCGCTGCAGATGTCCAATCATGTGCCAGTGTATTTCAGGAGAAAGACTTTCTGCTTTGGCAGTCAGTTCCTGCACTTTATTTTCTCCGAAATCCCGGACACCCAGAGGCAGGAGTTCCTCTATCATGGACATGGGTTTTGTCTTGCTTACGGCAATCAGCGTAACCTCTTTTGGGTCTCTGCCGGCTCTTTTGCATGCCTGTATTACTTTTTCTTCTACGTTTTTATAATTCTCACAGACACTCATAGTTCATACCCCTTTCTTTTGTATCTGAGTAACTTGCTAATAGAGAATTTCTTCCTCTTTTACACTTTCTCCATCCAAAACAATGTAATCAAAAGGCTGGAGACCGTAGGAGGTTCCCTGTGCAACAATACAGTATTCTTCATTCTGGTCTAAAATTTTAATCTGGCGGAAAACGGCATATCCTTTATTCATACAATAAACACCTTCCAGATAATCCACCTCCCCGACTTCAAAGGTTTCAGTAGAGTCCTGTTTTTTCAGAATATCACCGTCCTGGAAGGTCTCCTTATCCACATAACAGTAACCGCCGGAATCATCTTCTGTTTCGGATTCAGAGGTGATTTCATTGCCGTCTGCGTCTGTTTCTTTATAGATAACAGCTTCTACAAATTCTGTAACCGGAGAGTCGCTGTTGCTGTCCAGTTCCCTAATAAAACCTTCTCCCTCACTGTTGTCTCCTTTTGCAAGAAAATCACGGGGAATGAGGTAGAATTCTTTGGTTACAATAGAACTTACCGGTATTTTCAGACCGCTTTGTGTATTTACAACCAGTTCAATTTCCAGAAAACGGTCAGACGCATAACGTACCATACCGTTTTGCAGCTGGATTTGGGCAACTTTCTGGTCTCCGATGCTGATAATGGAAAGCGAACCATTCTGACTTTCTCCGTCCTTGGTAAATTTGACCTTGATACTGGTACGGTCTGCAATCGCTGCCGCCAGTTTATCGGTGAGGGGAACCATAAGGGTCCATTTTTCGCTGGTAATTACTTTGTAGACAGAATCGCCTGCTTTTATTTCTTCGCTGGTTAAAAGGTCTGTCTTTTTGTAAGATTTTTCATTGAAATCCTCCTCTGTAAGGTTTTCAACGGTTTTATCCTCGTACCCATCTGTAGAATATACAATCACACCTGCTTCCGGAGAAGTGTAGACGGTCTGGCTGCCCAGGGATACAGCAGTTCCCACAGCCTGTCCGGTAATGACCTGGGAGTCGCTGTCTTCGTCTGTATCGGCAGCTTCTTTATCGATCTGTTCGGTCACTCCTGCAGCCTGGAGAATACTTCCCTCTAATTCATACTTAAAGCTGTAGGTATCATAGAAATCGCTGCCATCAAAGGCATAGGAAAACTTAGCCATACTGGACCGGAGTTTTTCCAGTTGCTCCTCTGTGAGGCTGACATTCTGCACCTCCTGCCTGGCGCTGGACAACCCATATACAGAACCGTTTTTCCGTACCTCCATGCCTTCTCGTGCATAATATTCCGTGTATCCGGTGCCGCCCGCCTGTACCACCTGCTCTTCCCGGAGTGCCAGCGCTGTACATACCGGATTCTTTGTCAGCGGACCGGAGGTAACCTGATAGGAGGTTACATGGGGGGAGGTGGCATACAAAATTACGGTAATTATCATATAGATAAACAGGGCACCGAACATGATGGTTGTAATATTAAAAGTCAGCAGCCGTTTTAAAGCTGAAAAGAATTGTTTTATTTTTTTACCAAAACTGTTTTTTTTGCCTGACAAGTTTAATCTCCTTTAATCTCCGTTCATTTTCTGCACTACCTTGTATTTTACCATTTTCAGGGGGGAATCACAATAGCTAAATTTTTTGCATAAAAAGGAATGGGATGGAAATACTAGATAAGGAAAAAGGAGGCTTGTATTATGAACAGCAGAATTTTAGATTATACGGCACTGGTTGTTACCGTTATCGGTGCGGTAAACTGGGGATTGATTGGATTTTTCCGATTTAATCTTGTTACCTTTTTATTTGGCGATATGACCTGGATTTCCAGAATTATTTATGCACTGGTAGGTATTTGCGGGTTGTATTTGCTCAGCCTTTTCGGAAGAGTGTCTTCCTTTTCAGACGATACCGAACGTCTTTAAAAAGAAGAAGCCCTTTTGTCTGCGCTGTCAAAAAGAAGAGCTGCCGCTTTAAGCCTCTTATTTTGCTTAAAACGACAGCTCTTTCATACTTGCTGTAACGTAGGAAATCCGATTAAATGGAAACCAGAATCATCTCTTTGACGCTTTCGGGAAGTTCCTTTTCGTCTTTGGAAACGCTTAATACAAAAGATACGTTGTATTTTTCACCCATATCCTTCAGGCGTGCCATCACATCTGCAAATGCTTCATCTGTTACCCGTGAAATTTTAATGAAACTGTCGAGATACATTCTTTCCAGGTCATTGTCCTGAGAAACTACACCGGAGAGAAATCCCAGAAATTCACTGCTATTTTGAATATCGTAGTCAGACATATCAATTAAACGTACCTTATTATTTAATTCATACATGTGCTTTCTGCTTTTATCCAGATATACCAGTGTTCCGTTTGCTTCTTTGACCTCTGTATTTACTTTATCCAGAAGTACCTTTGTTTTTCCTTTACCCTTTTCTCCTACAATTAACTGAACCATCGCAATTTCCTCCTTAGCCGCACGTAATATGTAATTTTACTAAAACCGTGGTTATTGTTAAATTAATTATAGTGCATATCGTTCAAAAATACAATGGTAAATTCAAAATTTATAGCAAAAATTAAGAATTAATCTTTTCCAGCATCTGGCAGATACGGTTGTTCATTTCCGTTTCGCTTTCTGACTGGAAAACAATAGCTGCAAAAGCATTTCCATAATTGTTCTGCACCAGCAAAGCGGTATATCTTTCCGTATCAGAAGAGAAAAATTTTCCTCCTAATACGGTTACGCCTCTGGGAACAGTGATTCGGCCTGTGGCATAGAGATTGTCACAGCTAAGCCACTGCTGTTTGGCAGTACCGTCAGCCTGGCTGTAATTCAGGATAAATTCCGACAGCCCCATGGCATTGGTAAGGTCCGGATATTTTAAAAGTTCATTTAAAAGCAAATAGATATCGTAAACCGTGGTATACTGATTTTCGTCCGAAACACCGGTTGCATTTACGAAGTTGGTGTTGGTCATGCCAAGGTCCTGGGCTTTCTGGTTCATCAAGTCCACAAAGGCATCTGCGCTGCCTCCTGCGCTTCGTGCAAGGGCCAGACAAGCGTCTTGTGCCGAAGATACTAAAACGGCATTTAAAAGCTGCTTGACGGTGATTTGATTGTCTGCAGACAGTCCGCAGGTATTTCGGTTCTGACCGTATACCATATCCTCCTGGGAAATGGTGACCGTATCGTCGGGATTCAGCTTTTCAAAGGCCACCAGTGCAGTCATAAGCTGTGTCACCGTACCTGGAGATACTCTTTCATAGAGTCCGGTTGAAAAGGAAATTTTTCTGCCATGGATATCAAAAAGTCCGGCCCGTTCCCCTTCTTTGGCTTCTACACCCTCCAGGGAAGTTTCCGCCTCTCCTACGCAAAGATTCTGGGACAGCCCATCAGCTACGGGATAATCCTCTCCTGCTGTGGTTCCGAAAACACGCTGGCTTCGGTCATACGGAAGGATTTCTTTTAACTGTCTGTTTTTTCCAATAAGGATAATGGCAAGCAGTCCCAGCAGCAAAAAAATTATTAGAAGGAGAAGCAAAAATAAGGTTTTTCTCACCTTCTGCTGATGACGCTTTTTAAATCTTCCTGTTCTTTTTTGGGGTTTTTTGAAAAGTTTATCGATACATCTCACGCCAGTCCAGCTCTCCTCTGCCCAAAGAACGAATCATCATTTCCGCAGTGGCCAGGTTGGTTGCCATGGGAATGTTGTGGGTGTCGCAGAGCATGAAAATACGTTTTACGTCAGGGTCATGCTTCTGCGGCTCCAGAGGTTCTCTTAAATAAATCACCAAATCCATGTCATTTTGCTCAATCATGGCTCCAAGCTGCTGTTCTCCGCCCAGATGTCCTGCCAGAAACTTGTGTATGGTCAGATTGGAAGCTTCTTCAATAAGTCTTCCGGTGGTTCCGGTGGCATAAAGGTTGTTCTTTGATAAAATATTTCTGTAGGCAATGCAGAAATTCTGCATTAATTTTTTCTTTGAATTGTGTGCAATTAATCCGATGTTCATGATTTTTCTACCTCCCTGTAAGTTCTGTATCGCTGTAAGCCCACATTCAGCACAAGTCCCATTCCGATATAAAGGCTGACCATGGAAGTCAGACCGTAGCTGACAAAAGGCAGCGGCGTTCCGGTGTTGGGCATAATCTTTGTGACAACGGCCACATTGATGAAGCCCTGGACAGCCACAATGGATGCTACCCCGCAGCATATAATCTTTCCGGCAGTATCTTTTGCCCGCAGACTTGTTCTGATACATTCAAAAATAATCAGCAGCAACAGCAGTAAAATTGCCACGCACCCGATGAATCCCAGTTCTTCTCCGGCAACAGAGAAAATAAAGTCTGTCTGGTTTTCAGATACGAAATTTCCCTTGTTTGCAGATGCCACTTCATTGTTGTTCAGACCTTTTCCCGTAAGCTGACCGGAACCGATGGCCATGACGGAATTTTCCTGCTGGTTTACAGCATCGGAATACTCATCGTCTTCAGAGTTTAAAAAGGCCATAATACGGTTTCTCTGATAGGATTTTATCAGCTTCTGGTCTGGTTGGACAACGATAAAGAGAAATACAACAGCAAGAGGAATGACAATCAGCAGTGCGCCTCCTATAATTTTATAGCTTAATCCTGCAATATAAAGCAGTATACAGAAAATTATAGCAATAGTTATGGTATTTTTCAAGTCTGGCTGTTGCAGAATCATGGCAAGAGGCACAGCAATCAGTACCGCTGATTTGACCAGCGTTCTCAAGGTATTAATATCCTCCTCGTGGTCCATAAAGTACTTAGCAAAGAAAAGTATAATAATAATCTTGGAAAGCTCGGTAGGCTGAAACTGAAAGCCGCCAATGCTAATCCAGCGGGTAGCGCCATTGGCATCGGTTCCCAGCAGAATAACCAGAAGCAGAAGGAACAGGTTTCCGCCGTACATAATCCAGTTGAAATTTAAAATCCAACTGTAATCCATCAGCGATACCACCACCATTACAATCAGTCCCAGAATCATACCTGCAAACTGTTTTTTCTGAAGAGAGGGGTCCGCGCTTCCTACCAGAAGTACGCCAATAGAGGTGAGCACTATCAGCACAAGCACCAGTCTGAAATTGTAGTCCTTTAGTTTATATTGTCTAATCATGAAAACACCTTTTTTCCTAATCTCAGTTGTTATCTCCAGAGGGATATTCCTGGAGAGGAATGTTCAATATCGGTCTGTAAGGGGATTTTTGCCATAAAAGTAGCAGTTTCTTTCCGGTAACGGATTTCCACGTTCTGTTCTCTTACGGCAAAATACTTATTTACAGCCCGAATCATATCGTTTTGCAGCATTGTCATCATTTGTGGAGTACAGTCCAGCCGCTCGGAAGTCAAAAGCAGCTTTAAACGGTCTTTTGCGATAAGACCGGAACGTCTGCCAGGAAATCTTAACAATTCCATGTCCTCCTTTATTATTTTCTGAAAATGCCTGAAAGACGCCGAAAGACGCCTTGTTTTTTCTGAAATTCCAGGAAAGGAACTTCTTCGCCGGAAATTCTGCGGCAAATATTTTCAAAAGCTCTGCCGGACAGGGAGTCTTTTCCGCAGAGAGGCTCTCCCTGGTTGGTGGCAATGACTACGGCCTCATCATCAGGAATTGCACCGAGAAGGTCTACGGCAAGAATTTCTGTCACATCTTCTATGGACATCATTTCACCCCGCTGAATCATATCCGGTCTGAGACGGTTGATGACAAGCTGAATCTGCGGCATTTCATTGGCCTGCAAAAGCCCGATGATACGGTCTGCGTCCCGGATAGCAGAAACCTCCGGAGTAGTGACCACAATAGCCCGGCCTGCGCCGGCAATGGCATTTTTAAAGCCCTGTTCAATACCTGCGGGGCAGTCCAGAATAATATAGTCAAATTCTTCGGACAAATCCTCAGTAAGCTTTACCATCTGTTCCGGTGTAATAGCTGTCTTATCCTTTGTCTGTGCAGAAGGCAGAAGAAACAGGGTATCGCACTGCTTGTCTCTGATCAGCGCCTGTTTCATCCTGCAGTTTCCTTCAATGACATCAATGAGGTTGTAGACAATGCGGTTTTCCAGTCCCAGCACTACATCCAGGTTGCGAAGTCCGATGTCTGTATCCACTACAACTACTTTTTTGTTCAGTCTGGCAAGACCAAGGCCGATATTGGCTGTTACCGTGGTCTTGCCTACGCCTCCTTTTCCGGACGTCACTACAATAATTTCACTCATACCAAATCCTCCTGATATTTTCTTTTTGCTGCTTCCTGTGTACTTTGCAAATTGACAGCTTAATCGTTTCGTGTTGTTGTCGTGTCAGCAGAAGATGCTGTACCGGTGACAATTTCAGATTCATCTGCAAGGTTGTACTTATAACGGAGGATATCTTTTGCTACGTCAACCGCATTGCTGGAAGCATAACCGTTTCCAATGCGGACGGCAATGCCCACTTCCGGATTCTCATAAGGTGCGAATCCCATAAAGAGTGCATGGGAGGGCCGGGTTAAATCTTCCTGTGCAGTACCTGTCTTGCCGGCAACAGAAACACTGAGAGAGCTTAAAGAAGCGTTATTTTTCGCAACTCCTCTCATACCTTTCTGTACAGTAGTCCAGGTATGGTCTGCAACGTCCATGTCTCCTTTGACTTCCGGAGTGTAATCTTCGATTATTTCTCCTTTGGAGTCAGTTACTTTATCAAGAAGGGACAGCTGATAGCTGGTGCCCCGGCTCGCAATAGTAGTCACATATCTGGCGAGCTGAGAAGTCGTAACAGACAAATCGCTCTGTCCGATAGAAGTTCTCAGCGCATCGGAAGTAGACATTTTCGGTGATACTTCCGTAATTTCCAGACCTGACTTTTCGTTCAGACGGAATAAATTGGCGTATTTCATCAGTTTTTCCACACCCAGAGAGTCGGAATATTTTCCGTCCGCATCTGTACCCAAATCATAAGCTACCTGGTTCATAAATACGTTACAGGAATTGGTGATACCGGAAACCGCGTTCATATAACCATGACCGGAATGCAGCCAGCACCAGGGTGCATTGGCAACTTTATCGAACTGGCCGGTACAGACAGCACCGTAACTGTCATTTACAATTCCCTCTTCCATACCAGCCACAACAGTAACTACTTTAAAGGTAGAACCTGGAGCTGTGAGCTGCTGGGTGGCCTTGTTATAGAAAGGACCGGATAAATCCTGGGACAGCTTGGCAAAATATTCGGTGTCCATGTTGTTGGCAAGCCGGTTGTTGTCATATCCAGGATAGGTCACACAGGCCAGAGTTTCGCCTGTGTTGACATCTGTAATAACCACGGAACCGGAGCAGGGGTCCAAAGCCAGCTGGGCCGGTGTGATTTCCAGATTACGGATTTTGTTTATCATAAAATCATAGGCTCTCATAGAACCGGATTTTAAAGCCTGATATGTGGCATCATCTTTTTCCAGAACATTCTGGTCGTACAAGAGCATACAAAGCTGGGCACCGGAGATGGTGTCTTCATGCAGCATATATTTATACAGGATTTTGGAAAATCCCTCATCATCAGCCAGGGATTCGGTCAGATAATCAGCCAGTGCGGTATATACCTCATTGGAATCCAGGTATTCGTCCTCAGAGGAAAATTGGGAAATATCAATCCAATTCTTTCCAGCTGCATAAGTCAGAAATTCCTTTAAACTGATAGATTCTTCCTTGGTCCAGGCTTTGTAGACGGAATCAGAGGAATCAATAGAATCTTTGGATAAAATACCCTTTTTATTCATAAGGAAATCATTCACAATGTAGCTCTGGTATTCCTGCATTTCTTCGGACAAGTCTTTATAAGCCGCGGGATTTTCCTTGGTCAGCTCTTCTTTTACCTGGGCAAAAACCTCAGACTGCTTTTGCTGAAATCGTTCGTATACTTCTTTTTCCAGTTCTGTGGCATCGTCCTCTTTGAAATGTGAGATGTCCAGAACACTATTGTTTATCAGGGCATTGTATACATCATAAATAGGCGTTTTAATAGCTGCCGTATCCATGCCGTCTTCTACTTTAAATTCCTTGGCGTTGATAATGTTGGCTACTAAAATTCCGGCAATTTTCTGTTCCAGGATATCGTAGGTGATACGCTGCAAATCCTTGTCCAGAGTCAGGTACACATCATTGCCGGACTCCGGCTCTTTTCTGGAATCGCTTTCAATTTTCAGAACTTTTCCCATAGTATCCACAAAGACAGTTTCTGAGCCGTCTTTTCCCTGCAGTTTGGTTTCCATTTCCTTTTCTATGCCGGCTTTACCTACCACAGCGTCGGTGGAATAATCATAGCCCTGGTCGCGGAGGCTTTCCAGTTCTTCTGAGTCGGCTTTTCCTGTATAGCCGATAATGGAGGCAAAACTTTCTGCCTCGTCGTAGACACGGATAGAATCCTCTGTAATATCCACGCCCTGCAGTTTGTCCTTGCGCTCCATAATTTCCGCCACAGTCTCTTCACTGACATTGGTGGCAATGGTAACGGGCACATATTTTTTAAAGCTGTTGGTGGATAAAATATAGCGTATTTTTACCAGCTCTAACGTTTCCTCCGGCGTAAAGCTTTCCGGCAGCCCATAGGACTCCAGTTCTTTTTTTGTATAAGGTTTTTCCTTGTTTACCAGTCCGAAACGCTCCTCTCCTGCCAGATACTCCATGATTTCATCAGCAGTGGCATTGAGCTGTTTCTTTTTCAAATCTTCAATCTTCGCTTTTCCGTATACGTCTGCTTTGAAACGGTTCAAGGTAAAACCTGTGGCATCAAAGGCATATTTTCCATCTTCGTCCAATACAATGTGAAAAGTAATATCTGTACTCTCATTGTGGGACTTCAGAATGTTTAAGAGTTCATAGGCCACATAGTTCAAGGTCAGATTTTTCTCTCTGGTGGAGTCATAAGTTCCGTTGTCCTCTAAAATGACGGAATAAGACAGTTGGTTGTAAGCCAGAGGCTTGCCGTTTCTGTCCAGAATATTGCCGCGGGTTCCTTTTAAAGTTCGTTCTTTTGTGATACTCAGATTGAAATTTTCCGCGTATTCCTCTCCATGAAGAATCTGCAGGGAAAAAAGCCGCTGAATCAGCACTGCAAACATGGCGCAGAATACGAGAATAACAACGGTTGTTCTTTTCAGTCCGATTTTTTTGATGAATTTTTTTATTTTCTTAACCAAATGGAATCTCTCTCTTTCATTTCCAGTTCGCTTAGCTTCCTGTTCAGTTTGAACAAAAGTTTGTAAAGAATGACAGTAACTAACACAGTATAAATCATTTCGGGAATCATAATGCGTCCGAAATAGTAAAAAATCTGCAGTCTTCCCCGCATGAGAAACTGCATTCCGTATACCAGAATTCCGTAGAGGATATCTCCTGCCGCCACCAGAAACAAGGGGACACGGATTTCCTCATCGTAGAAAATTTTGCAGCAGCATCCTGCCACATATCCAATACACAGATAAATCAGGGCATAAAAGCCCAGTAGATTTCCATAGAAAACATCTTTTAAAAGTCCGCAGAAAAGTCCGGTCCAAAGTCCCGAAAGCTTTCCACGCATAAATCCAAAGGATACTGTGACAATCAACAGGAGATTCGGCACAATAGAGCCAATGGAAAGACTTTGAAATACGGTGCTCTGGAGAATAAAGCACACCAGAATCACCAGGCCTTGTACGGCTCTTCTCTTTATCCGCATCAGGAATCCCCTTTCTGCTGTTTCAGTTCTTTGATTACCAGTACCTCGCTTAAATGTTCAAAATCTACAGCCGGTGTCAGAGTTCCTGTCTTTGTCAGATTGTTGGGGTCCTCTTTTATTTCGCTGACATAACCGATGAGAATTCCTTTCAGGAATTTATCGCTGACATCGGAGGTGACAATCTTTTCGCCCTCCTGGATTTTGTCATCTTCGTCTTTTAAGTGGATAAACTGCAGCTTGCCTTCGTCAATCAGACGCAAATCTCCCGCCACAATACAGCGGTCAGAAGTGCTCATGGTCATGGCACTGACATTGCTGGTGTCGTCAATAATAGAACGGACCGTAGCCCAGTTTTTGCCCACTTCCGTGACAATGCCTACCAGTCCGCTGCCGGCGATGACGTTGCAGTCCTTCTGGATGCCGTCATCCGTACCCTTGTTGATGGTAAAGCTGTTAAACCAGTTGCCTGTATCTTTAGAGATAACATTAGCTGCCACCTTATCGTACTGACTGTAATCCTGATCCAGCTTGTATAATTCCTGCAGGCGTTCCAATTCTGTAAGCCCCTGGGTCAGGCGGCTGTTTTCTGCAGTCAGTTCATCGACTTTTTCCTGAAGTTTTTTATTTTCTTTTACAAGCGCCTGCTTATTCTGAAAGCCTGCGGTGGCATCGTCAAGAACAGCGCCCACTTTATTGATGCCTTTCTGGAATGGTACAATGATATACCCCGCTGTATTTCTCACCGGTTCAATGGGAAATTTCGCAGCAGCGGCGAAAATCATCAGACCGACACAGCCCAGAACCATGGCCGCAAGCACATGCTTGCTTTTAATCGTCCAATTATGCTTTTTCTTCATTCTCAAAACCTCAGCTTTTCTTTCCGGCTACCTGACCCATTTCCAAAGGGTGCGGTTTCCAATAATTTCTTTCAGCCCATATATGGTGCAAAGTTCATAATATCCCGATAATCGTACTTTTTGCCCGGTGGCCTGGCTCAAGAACCAGTCCATATCAGGGATTCTGGCACATCCTCCCGCCAGAAAGATTCCCTGGTCCTGAATATTCTGATACATCTGCGGAGGTGTTCTTTCCAGGAAAAACTGAATTTCTTCGCAGATAGACCGAATAGGGCCTAAAATTGTTTCGTATATCATATCAGAGGGCACAATCCCTTCCCGGGGCAGACCGCTTAAACTGTCGATCCCCACAATTTTTCTGGCCTCCCGGATATCTTCTTTTAAATAGGCCAGAGAGAACTTCAGTCTTCTGGCGGTCCGGTTTCCGATATAGAGGTTGTGCTGTTTGCGAACCTCGTTGACAATGGCTTCGTTCAGCTGTTTGCCCCCGATTTCCACAATTTTGCTCAAAACCACTCTTCCCTGTTCAATGACAGAGATTTCCGTACTTTGTGCCCCGATATTGACAATCATGCTTCCTTTTGTATGATTAATGGGAATCCCAAGGGCCACCGCATCGGCGATGGTTTTGTTGACCATATATATTTTGTTCTTTCGGTTGGAATTTCCAATGGTGTAATAGGCCCGCTGTTCAATTTCCGACAAATCCGAAGGAACTGCCAGATATAAACTGTTGCTGAAGACACTGCCGGCATTTATCTTATCCAGTAAAGCCTGTAAAACCATCTCTGTGTGATTGACATCTGCAATTTTTCCATAAGCCATGGGCGAAATTACAGATACATTAGACGGATTCTTTTCAAAAATCCCATATGCCTCATTTCCGACTGCCAGAATCTGCTTCTGGTTGCGAATGGCTATCATGTTTTTCTCCGTTAAAATAGTATCCTGGTCCTGTGAATAGATTTTCACCGTACTGGTTCCCAGGTCTACTCCAAACGTTTTATGCAATGGCATGTAAACTTGTCCCCTTTAACTTTTTAACATTTAAAAAATCCCCTGCTGGCGAAAACTCAGATATTTGCAGTCCCCAATAATAATGTGGTCCAGAAGCGGAATTCCAAGGAGTTCTCCTGCTTCTGCAATACGCTGTGTAACGTCCAAATCAGCCTGACTGGGAGTAGGGTCTCCGCTGGGATGGTTATGTACAAGAAGAATTCCCACGGCATGATAAGACATGGCGGTCAGGAATATCTCTCTTGGGCTGACGAAAGAACCGTTCACAGTTCCTTTGAAAATCATTTCCTCCCCCAGCAAATGATTTTTAGTGTCCAGCATCATACAGATAAGCTCCTCCTGTTCCTTGTGGCGCAGCCGCTCCATGTAATAATCCGCAATGGTTCCGGGCTGGGTAAACTGAAGCCCTTTCCTGGCTGTTGTCTGAGCAATGCGTTTGGAAAGCTCTCCGATGCATTTTATCTGTATTGCTTTTACTGTTCCGATACCTTTTACGGATTTTAATTGTGCAAGGCTTAAAGTGTGAAGTCCCAGAAGCCCCTTTCTGTCTTTGGAAAGACTGAGAATTTCTTCCGCCATATGCACAGAAGGGCTGCCTACCGTACCGGTTCTTAAAAGGACGGCAAGAAGCTCTGCATCAGTAAGGGACTGGGCGCCCAGCCGGACACATTTTTCGTACGGGCGCTCGTCCTTTGGTATCTGTTTCATGTTTTTAAATTCTGCCATACTCTATATTGCGATTTCTTTGGCATATTTTTTCGCATAGGGTTTTCGCAGATTCATTGTAGCACAGATTAAAAACGATGTATATGCCTTACGAAAAATTTATGAGATTTTTCATAATTGCCTCACCGATTTTCAATCCGTCCATGGCTGCCGAGGTGATTCCTCCGGCGTATCCGGCACCCTCTCCACAGGGATAAAGGCCGGATACGGAGCTGTGAAAATGTTTATCTCTGCAAATACGCACCGGGGAGGAGGTTCTGCTTTCGATACCGGAAAGCACCATATCGGCACGGGAAAATCCAGGGATAATCTGTTCAAATGCCTGTATGCCTTCCATAAGGGCTTCATTTAAAAATTCCGGCATCAAATCTCTCAGATTGGCAAAAGTATATCCGCCCTTCATACAGGGGGTGACTTCTCCGAAGTTGTCAGAGGTCTGATTTTGACAGAAGTCACCGTATTTTTGCACCGGAATTTTGCCCTGTCCCAATTCGTATGCTTTCTCTTCTAATCGCCGCTGAAATTCCATTCCGGAAAGCACGTCATCCCCCGAGAAATCTTCCGGAGTTACGGTTACAATCAGGGCACTGTTGGCATTTTTTGAGCCGCGGTCCTGGTAACTCATACCGTTTACTGCAAGTCGTCCCTCTTCGGAGGAAGCGTTGACTACATAACCGCCGGGGCACATACAAAAGCTGTATACCCCTCTTCCATTGGTTCCCCTGTGGGTCAGTTTATAGCTGGCTGCCCCAAGCTGCGCTGCCTGTTCCTGTCCGTACTGATACTGGTTAATCAGACTTTGCGGGTGCTCTGCCCGCAGGCCTACAGCGAAAGATTTTGGCTCCATGTGTATCCCCTTTTCTTTCAAAAGGGCAAACGTATCTCTGGCGCTGTGTCCCACAGCCAGTACCAGGGTATTGGTGGGAATCTTTTGGGTATGGTTTACTGTAACAGAAGCAATTCTGCCGTTTTCTATATGCAAATCTGTCATTTTAGAGGAAAAGCGGATTTCCCCGCCGGCCTGTTCAATAAAATGACGGATATTTTTTACGATATTTATCAGAGCGTCAGTGCCCAGATGAGGCTTCTGCTGGTAGAGAATTTCCTTTGGCCCTCCGGCCTCTACGAAAATTTTCAGGACCTCCCGGTTCCGGCCTATGGGATCTTTTACCAGCGTGTTCAGCTTTCCGTCGGAAAAAGTTCCTGCCCCGCCCTCTCCGAACTGCACATTGGATTCCGGATTTAACCGGCCGGTCTTCCAGAAATCTTCCACAGTCCGCAGACGGTTATCTGCGTCTTCTCCCCGCTCTAGAACCAGGGGTTTTAAGCCTGCTTTCACCAGATAGTAGGCACAGAACAGCCCGGAGGGGCCGCTTCCTACGATGACGGGGCGGCTGTTGGTTTCTTCCTTGATGCGAAGATAAGTGAATTTCTTAGGAGTCAACAGACTGACGTTTTTGGAACGGACTTTTTTCAGCACTTTGGCTTCTTTTTTTACGGACACCTCCACAGTATAGACAAAGAAAAGTTCCGGCTTTTTCCTGGCGTCCAGAGATTGTCTGGCAATGTTCCAGGAAAGCAGTTCTTCTCTGGAAATTCGCAGAACAGAGAGTATTTTCTTTTCCAGTTCTTCCTGCGTATGGGTAACGGGAAGTTTTATCTGACAGATATTCAGCATTTGGCTGCCTCCTTTCCTGCAAGGGCGCCGGTGGTCCATGCCCACTGAAGATTATAGCCGCCGCAGATACCGTCTGTGTCCAGCAGTTCTCCGGCCAGATACAGTCCCGGCACTTTCCGGCTCTCCAGAGTGTGCGGATGGACTTCCGTAAGAGAAACTCCTCCGGTACAGACCTGGGCGTTTTTAAAAGGTTTGGTTTTCTTTATTTTTATAGGAAATTCTTTTATCCTTGCCGCAAGAGCGGGGATTTCCGGTTTGTTCTCCATCAGCACGTCGCAGAGCTTTTTGGGGAAAAGCCCTGTGAGCAGGGCCGCTGTGGACTTATACGGGCACTGCTTTCTGCGGCTTTTTAAAAGCTGCTCTGTTTCTGCCAGATTACAGGAAGGGAGAAAATCCAGTACAGCCGTAACCTCAATGCCCTTATCCAGCAGTCTGGCAGCCAGACCGCTGCACTGAAAGACCGGAATACCGGAAATACCGTAATCCGTAAGCTGCAGTTCGCCTTCCTGCGTGTTCAGCACTTTTTTTTCGGCCACAAGAGAAATTCGTCCCTCGATACGGGTGCCTGCCCATTTGGAAAAATATTTTTCTTTTCCCATAAGGGGAACCAGAGCCGGCAGAGGTTTCTCTACAGAAAGTCCAAGGGATTTGGCCAGGGTATAGCCGCTGCCATCCGCCCCTTCTATTTGAGAAGCACGGGAGCCGCAGGACAGAATCACAGCGTCCGCCTTATACTGCCAGGTTTCGGTACGCACCAGAAATGAGGGCTTGCAGGAGGCAGTCTGTTCCGGGCGGATTTCCTTTACGTTCTCCCGGCATTTGATTTTTACCTTACGATACCGGGCTTCCATTTCCAGAAGCTCTTGTACGCTGGAGGCCTGCATGGAGGCAGGATAAAAATAACCGTTTTTTTCTTTTACGGAAACGCCGATTTCTGAGAAGAACTCCAGGGTGTCTGTCAGAGAAAACTGCTGTAAAATTCCCCATGCAGTTTCAGGCTTCTGGCTGTGATAGCATTCCCTGCTCTGGTAACGGTTGGTCAGATTGCAGCGGCCGTTTCCGGTGGCCAGAAGTTTTCGTCCTGTTTTCTCATTGTGCTCTAAAAGTGTGACAGCGGCTCCTGCCCGGGCGGCCATAATAGCAGCCATCATGCCTGCAGCGCCTCCGCCTATGACACAGATTTGTTTTTTTTCCATATTGCTCCTATTCTTCCGGAAGAGTCACCAGATTTTTGTCTGCCAGCTTCTGCAGAGACATAAGGATACCCAGCTTTGCGTGATACCAGGTGAGGCCGCCCTGGAAATATACCGTGTACGGCGGCTTAATGGGGCCGTCTGCAGAAAGTTCAATGGAAGAACCCTGCACAAAAGCGCCGGCAGCCATAATTACATCGCTGTCATAACCCGGCATAGCCCATGGCTCCGGCTCTACATAACTGTCCACAGGTGCAGCGGCCTGAATGCCCTTGCAGAATTCTACCACGCCCTCCGGTGTGCCGAAGGTTACGGCCTGAATGATATCGTGACGGCTTTCCGTGCCGTTTGGGGTTACCGAAAATCCCAGTTTTTCGTAGATGTTGGCTGCGAAAATTGCGCCTTTTAAAGCCCCTGCTGTTACAGTGGGAGCCAGGAAAAAGCCCTGATAGAAGGCAGGATTTACCCCTAAAGTGGCACCCACTTCCTTTCCGAGTCCCGGACAGGTCAGGCGGTAAGCCGCATTGTCCACGTATTCTTTCTTTCCTGCAATGTAACCGCCGATAGGCGCAAGACCGCCGCCGGGATTTTTTATCAGAGAGCCCACGATTAAGTCTGCGCCTACGTCACTTGGCTCAATTTTTTCCACAAATTCTCCATAGCAGTTGTCTACCATACAAATGATGTCCGGCTTAATACCCTTGATAAAGGCAATCAAATCCCCAATCTGGCTGACAGAAAAAGTGGGGCGGGTAAGATAGCCCTTGGAACGCTGAATTTCCACCATTTTTGTCTTTTCTGTAATGGCATTTCGGATGCCTTCGTAGTCAAAACTGCCGTCTTCTAAAAGTTCTACCTGACGGTAAGTCACGCCGTATTCAGCCAGAGAGCCTTTGGAGGGACGGATACCGATAACCTCCTCCAGGGTATCGTAAGGTTTTCCCACAGGGGAAAGGAGTTCGTCTCCGGGACGGAGATTTCCTGCCAGAGCCACAGCCAGGGCATGGGTGCCGCAGGCTAAAAGGGGACGCACCAGAGCTGCTTCGGTGTGGAAGGCGCTGGCATAGACCTCTTCTAAGGTATCTCGCCCAATATCGTTATAGCCATATCCGGTGGACGAATACAGGCAGGCTTCGCTGACTTTATTTTTCTGCATGGCATGCAGCACCTTTAACTGGTTGTATTCTGCATTTTCATCAATGGCAGTGAAACGCTCTTTTAAACCTGCCTCTATTTTATTTCCAAAATTCAGTACCGCCTGGCTGATACCAAGCTGCTGGTACATTTCATTCATTTCCTGCATGGTATGATTCCTCTTTTCTCACAGTTTTCCAATATATCATTCAGGATGTCTTCTTCCTTGTATGCGAATTCATTTTTGTTTATCCAGATAACATCCTTTTCACGCTTAAACCAGGTAATTTGCCGCTTGGCAAAGTGCCGGGTGTCTCGTTTCAAAATATAGACCGCCTCATCCAGGGAACAGGTGTGGTCAAAATAAGACAGGATTTCCTTATAGCCAAGGCCCTGCATGGAAACCATATCTTTGGTGTATCCCATGTCTGCCAGCTTTCGGACTTCTTCTACCAGACCTTGCTTTAACATTTCGTCTACCCGGCTGTCAATGCGTTTGTAAAGCCGTTCCCGCACATCGTTCAACACAAAGTATGCCGTGTTATAGGGCGACTCTTTTTCTGCCTCCCGAAGGTTGTGCTCAGAGATGCGCTCTCCGGTCAGTTCATAGTATTCCAAAGCGCGGATAACACGCTTTACGTTGTTGGCATGAATTTTCTGGGCAGAAGCCGGGTCTGCTTCCTGTAATCTGGCATGGAGAAATTCGCTGCCCTTTTCTTCGGCCAGTTTTTCCAGTTTTTCCCGCACCGTGGATTTTTCCGTGTTTTCAGAAAAATCAATGTCTTTTACCACGGCTTGGATATAGAAGCCCGTGCCGCCTGTCAGAATAGGGATTTTTCCCTTGGCATAGATTTTTGCCATGGCCTTTTTTGCCATTTCCTGAAAACGGACTACATGAAACTCTTCTTTTGGGTCCAGCACATCAATGAGGTAGTGGGGGACGCCTTCCATCTCTTCTTTTGTAATCTTTGCAGAGCCAATGTCCATATATTTGTACACCTGCATGGAGTCCGCAGAGATAATTTCACCGTCCACGGCCTTTGCAAGGGCGATGGAAAGCCTGGTCTTTCCCACGGCCGTGGGACCTGTCAGTACAATCAAAGGTTTTTTCAAAATATTCACCTACACAATCCGTTTGAATTTCTTTTCCAGTTCGTATTTGGTCATGGAGATAATGGTGGGTCTTCCATGAGGACAGTGATATGGATTGTCCAGTCCTAAAAGTTCGTCAATGAGTTTGTCTGCTTCCTGCACAGACAGGGTGTTGTTTCCCTTTACCGCAGCTTTGCATGCAGCGGTTGCAATGCGTCCGGTGAGAATATCCAGCGGCTGCCTGGCATTTTCGTTTTCCAGGCTGTCCAGAAGTTCTACAAAGAAATTCTGGACGGAAATGCCGTAAAGATTGGCGGGTACGCCGTGGATACTGTATTCTCTGCCGCCGAATTCCGAGATTTCAAAACCGAATCTTTTAAAAAGTTCCATGTGGGTTTTCAAAAGCAGGTCTTCCTGGAGATTCAGAGAAATCACCTGGGGCGGCGAAACCATCTGCGTTACAATTTCCCGGTTGGCAAATTCTTTCATGAAACGCTCGTATAAAACTTTTTCATGAGCTGCATGCTGGTCAATGATATAAAATTTATTGTCATATTCCACCAGCCAGTAAGTTTCAAAAAGCTGCCCAATAATCCGGTGGTGAAGCCGTGCTTTTTTGGATAAAAGCCGGTCGTCAAAAAGCTCCATCTGGACAGGCTTTTCGGGAGAAACAGATGGTTTTTCAGAAACCGTGGGTGTGTGTACTTCTGTCTGGGGACGTACACTGCCTGGCAGTTCGCTTTTTACCGTGGCTGCTTTCCGTGCCGGCTCTGCCATGGCCGGTTGAAGTCCTGTTTGAGGCACAGAAGGAACCGGTATGGAAGGCTTTTGGATGGCTGGCTTTAAATCGGCTGCCACGTAAGGGGTCTTTGCTTCTTTTATGCTGCTCTCCCATTTCTTTGCCTGCTGTTTATATCCGGTTTCAAAAGGCTCCGGCGGAGCTGTTTTTTCTTGTTTCGGTTCGGTTCGCTTTTCCAGTTCCACCTCCGGTATCATTTCCCGGTGGGACAAAGCGGCGGTAATCATATCATAAGTGGCATTGTAGACGGCCCCCTGATTCTGGAAGCGCACTTCCATTTTCGTGGGATGGACATTGACGTCAATCTCCTCTCCTTCTATGTCATAGTGCAGGCACACAAAAGGATATTTATGCTGCATCATATAGGGCTTATAGGCCTCTTCAATGGCTTTCATCAAAATTTTGCTCTTTACATATCTGCCGTTGATGTAATAATTTTCAAAATTCCGGTTTCCCCGGGCAATCACGGGTTTCCCGATAAAACCCTCAATCGAAATACCGGGTTTTTCAAAAGCAACCGGCACCAGTTCTCTGGTAATGTCTCTGCCGTAAATGCCGTAAATCACATCTTTTAGATTGGAATTGCCGGAGGTATGCAGCTTGGTCTGACCGTTTACCATGTATTTAAAAGAAATATCCTGATGGGACAGGGCAAGCTGTTCCATGTAACCGCTGACGTATCCCGTCTCTGTCATGGCGGTTTTTAAGAATTTTCCTCGGGCCGGAGTATTGAAAAACAGGTTTCGCACCAGCATGGTGGTGCCGTTTGGCGCCCCCACTTCTTCCAGTGCCTTTTCTCTTCCGCCCTCAATGACATAGTGCACACCCGTCAGGGCTTCCGGGGTTTTGGTAATGACTTCCATCTGGGAGACCGCAGAAATACTGGACAGTGCCTCTCCGCGAAAGCCCAGAGAAGAAATCTGCAGCAAATCCTCTACCTTTTCAATTTTGCTGGTGGCATGACGCAGAAAGGCCAGAGGCACCTGCTCTTTTTCAATGCCTCCGCCGTTGTCTGTTACGCGGATAAAGGAAATCCCGCCTTCCTTTATTTCTACAGTAATGGCAGTAGCTCCTGCATCCACAGCATTTTCTACCAGTTCCTTTACCACAGAGGCAGGGCGCTCTACCACTTCCCCTGCCGCAATTTTATCAATCGTATTCTGGTCTAAGACCGCAATTTTTCTCACTTTTTATCACCATCTGTTCTTCAGCTTGTTCTGAAGCCGGTATAGAATGTTGAGAGCGTCTACGGGCCGCAGTTCGTCCACCTGGATGGATTTTAATTCTTCCAGAACATCGTCGTCTTTTACGGTGTCGAAAAGGGAAATCTGCTCCATATCCACTTCATCATAGTGTACCGCCGGCTTCGTCTTTGGTTTTCTGTTTTCTGAGGCAATATTTTTTACCGTAGCCGTAATATCTGCGCTGACCAGTTCCTCCACCAGCTCCTTTGCCCGGTCAATAACCGTGTCGGGAACTCCGGCCAGCTTGGCTACCTGGATACCATAGCTTTTGTCTGCTCCGCCTTTTACAATTTTCCGTAGAAAGACAATATCATCTCCCCGTTCTTTCACGGCAATGCAGTAATTGTTCACTCCCGCCAGTTTGCCTTCCAGTTCGGTGAGTTCGTGATAATGGGTGGCAAACAGGGTTTTGGCGCCTAAAAGCCTTGTATTGCTGATATGCTCAATCACTGCCCAGGCAATGGACAGGCCGTCGAAGGTACTGGTTCCTCTGCCGATTTCGTCCAGAATCAGAAGACTCTTGGAGGTGGCGTTTCTGAGAATATTAGCGACCTCCGTCATCTCTACCATAAAGGTACTCTGACCGCTGGCTAAATCATCGGAAGCTCCAACACGAGTGAAAATCCGGTCTACAATCCCGATATTTGCCTTATCTGCCGGGACAAAGGAGCCAATCTGCGCCATAAGTACAATCAGGGCAGACTGCCGCATATAGGTGGATTTTCCAGCCATATTCGGGCCGGTAATGACAGAAATCCGGTTTTTGCCATTGTCCAGATAAGTGTCATTGGGAATAAACATATCATTGGAAATCATTTTTTCCACAACTGGATGCCGTCCGTTTTTGATGTCAATGACCCCTTTTGTGTTGATTTTCGGCCGCACAAACTGATTGTGGGAGGCCACAAGGGCAAGAGAAAGATAGGTGTCCAGCCGGGCAATGGCCTTGGCTGTCCGTTGAATCCGTTCTACCTGAGCTGCTACCTGATTGCGGACTTTCACAAATTCGTCGTATTCCAGAGCATACAGCTTGTCTTCTGCGCCTAAAATCATATCCTCCAGTTCTTTCAAACGAGGGGTAATATATCGTTCCGCGTTGGTCAGCGTCTGTTTTCTGGTATAATAATCCGGCACCATATCTTTAAAAGAATTGGTAACTTCCAGATAATAGCCGAACACTTTGTTGTATTTTACTTTTAAGGTGCGGATTCCGGTCTTCTCTTTTTCGGAAGCTTCCAATTCCGCCAGCCAGGTTTTTCCTTTGGTTTTGGCCTCACGGAAATGGTCAATCTGTTCCTGATATCCTTCTTTAATAATACCGCCCTCTTTCATAGCCAGAGGCGGGTCTTCCACAATGGAAATATCCAGAAGGTCGTACAAATCCTTCAAATCATCCATTTCTTCATAAACTTTTTTTAATTCCCCGCAAGTAAAAGGTTCTAACAGCTTTTTGATATGGGGAATCATGCCAACGGAGGTTTTAAATGAAATCATATCTCTGGGATTGGCGGACTGGTAGCTGACACGGCTGACTAATCGTTCCATGTCATACACGGGATTCAGATATTCCCGCAGTTCTTCCCGATCCATTTCATGCCGGTTGATTTCTTCGACGGCATCCAGCCGTCCGTTGATTTCGTCCTTATCAATCAGAGGCTGTTCCAAAAAGGTTCGGAGCATACGGGCCCCCATGGCAGTTTTTGTCTTGTCCAGAACCCAGAGAAGAGAACCCCTCTTGCCTTTTTCCCGCATGGTTTCTGTCAGTTCCAGATTACGTCTGGTGGAACTGTCAATGAGCATATACTTATCGGTAATGTAGGGGGTAATAGCCCGCATGTGTTCCAGTGAAGTTTTCTGAGTCTCCAGCAAATAGGAAAAAAGCGCCCCTGCCGCAATCACGGCGCAGGCATAATCCTTCAGACCCAGCCCTTCCAGAGTTCCCACATGAAAATGCTCCTTTAAAGTGCGGGCGCACAGCTCGTCATCAAAATACCAGTTTTCCAGTGTGGATACGGAAATGTGCAGACGGTTTCTCAGTTCGTCCATATCGGCGCCGCACATGCAGAATGCCTCGTTGCATAAAAGTTCAGCAGGAGAAAATTTGTAGATTTCGTCCAGCAGCTTGCGGATATTTTCCACTTCCGTCACCATAAAATCGCCTGTGGTAACATCAGCAATGGCAATGCCAAAGCGGTTGGAAAGATATACCACAGACATAATATAATTGTTCTTTGTTTCGTCCAGCGCCTGGGTGTTTAAGGTAGTTCCCGGTGTCACTACGCGGATAACTTCTCTTTTTACAATACCTTTGGCCTGTTTGGGGTCTTCTACCTGTTCGCAGACAGCCACTTTGTACCCCTTGCTAATCAGACGGTTGATGTAAACCTCTGCGGCGTGAAAAGGGACACCGCACATGGGCGCCCTTTCTGCCATACCACAGTCTTTTCCTGTTAAAGTCAGCTCCAGTTCCTTTGAAACTGTCTGTGCGTCCTCAAAGAACATTTCATAAAAATCACCTAAACGGTAAAATAAAATACAGTCGCTGTACTCTTCTTTTGTCTTTACATAATGCTGCATCATCGGTGATAATGTATTAGTAATCTTCATTTTTCCCTTTATTTAAAGCATTTCTGGACGTTTCGATTTGTTTACTACACCCTTTTTACACCCTTTTTCATATCAGCGGAAATACTGGCATTTTCATGCATGAATAATATGCATTTCTCTTGAATAATTATACGGTATTCTTTAAATCACACTTTTGTATTTTTCGAACTCACTGTGCATGAATTCTTTTTCTGGGTGGGTATAGAGAGCTGTCATTTTCAAGTTTCGATGCCCGACAATATCAAGCAGGATTCTGGAATCCAGTTTTTGCTGATAACAGTTAGTAACGAAGGTATGGCGGAACATATGCGGATGAATCTTAATCAGTGTGTATGGCCGGCCTTCGCTTTCTGCTATTTGCTGCTGCTTTTTGTTTAGAATGCTCACCAACCGTTTGCATTCTTTTTCGACGTAATTTGGTAAAAAACAGTTCCCTTCTTTAGTCGTCATAACTAAATCGGGGTATTTTTTTAGGAACCCATTAGATGTTCCCCAATTTTTGTTTTCTTTTTTGTCCTGCTTTTGATATTTCTTTATGGTCTGGAACGCATTCACAACACCTTCGGTCATAGGAACGATTCGATTGCTCGCTTCTCTTTTTGGCGTAGTAATCTGAATACTTGAGATGGGTTTCTCCAGCTTTTTTCCGTATTCGTCAAAGTAACACTCCGTTCGATTGATAGTCTTGTAGATATGAAGTTCTCGTTTTGCAAAGTCAACGTCTTTCCACTGTAAGGCACACAGTTCTCCAACACGGAGTCCCGTGTGCAACAGAATATAAAAATATGCTGATGAACGAGAATTCTTTGCAACATCAAAGAACAAATCTAAGCGCTCTTTATTGATATACTTCAAATCTTCTTTCTTTTCCTTTGGAATAAAATCTTTCAAACGTTCACCCAAAATCACACCCTTGCACGGATTATGTGCGATTACGAGATTGTTTGTTGCATATTCCAAGCAGGCGTTAAGTACGTTTAAAGTGCTTTTTACGGTGGTTCTCTTATAGCTTTCAGACAGCTCATTGACTGCACTCTGGATACTAATCTGGTTGAGATTAATCAGTTTTATATGTCCGAGATTTCCTTTGACCCTGTTGTAATTGTCATAATAATTTCGGATTGTCGTGTTCTTTAGCTTTACAGAACAAACTGTTTCCATCCAATGTTCAAACCAGTCGTCAAGTATCATAAGAGCATGCTTTGAGGAAAGGTTCTGATTCTTGATGAATTCCAAATGTCTCTTTTTTATTCTCAGATTATTCAAATTGGAATCATAAAGATAGGTAGGCTTTGGACTCCCTTTCATATAGATTTTTGCTTGATAAATGCCGTCCTTGCGCTGACAGATGCCACGCCCTATGCTTTTTCCTTTTAAATTTTTTCCCATATTATAGCCTCCTTATTTCCGTGCGTGTTTCTTCAAGAAATAAGGATACTTATCATATTCGATTATAATCTTATCAAATTTGTGGATATTATTCAAGATAAAACCGAGTATATCTGTATCCTTTCTTATTTGACTTGATTATCGACCCATTGTTCTAATTTCTTTCTATGCACCAGTGTTCTTCTCCCAATATGGACTTGCATATTCTGTTCGAATGTGAATTCTCTGGCTTTTCCATAAGAGATATGAAGTAGTTTACTGACTTCGTCTAGAGTGAGCAGAAGCCTTTCTTCTCGCAGTTCTTTTAGTATAGTTATCATCCTCTTTCTTTATTTATTTGTCTTCCTATGCAATATGGGAGAAAAAATGTATTGAACATATTTTTGTTAAAAAGCTTTTTGAAAAAAGCTACTTTTTCTTCTTATTTTCTTGTACTTCTTGATTTACTAATGCCTTTCGAATACAATCAGCAAGTGGCAATCCACGCATATACCAACGCAGGCAGCACATTTGTCCATGCATAGTTGGGAGTACCTGTTTAATTGTATTTAATGCTTCTGGACTTAGTTCTGTTTGGTTTAAAATAGAATCTTTCGATATTCGGGAATACGCATCCAGGCCTCCGGTCTTTAGATTCAGATAATCCTCAAATGTGTGATTAGGTTTCTGACAAAAAGCTGCCAATGCTTTGCCACACTCCATGTTTACATGATAAATTTCACAATACTCTTTAGGGGAAAGAGGAACCATTTCTTCGTCTTTATATTCTTTTGGAAGTGTAAAAACAACACCCATTGCGCCAGTTTTTCTACTGGTTGTTTTATCCTGGTAGCCGGTATCTTTTGAAAGTTTTAAACCTTGCATCGCGATACTGCAAAGCTGGTCGCACCGTTCGTTGTAATGATTACCATTATGCCCTCTAACCCATCGGACATCCAGGTTTTTATCTTTGGAATCTTCTTCCAGTTTTTTCCACAAATCATAATTTTTCTTTTTCGAGAATTTACCATTCATGGTATTGACCACATATTGGGAATCTGAGTAAATCAGAACACTGCTGCCTATTGGAACCCATTTCAGTCCCAGGATGACAGCCATGATTTCCATGCGATTGTTTGTGGTAGCCTGATAACCTTGGTAAAATTCTCGAACATTCTTTGTTTTATCCAACAAGACGGCAGCGCAGCCACCGGGCCCGCCCGGGTTAAAGATACATCCTCCATCCGTGTAAAGCGTGTAATCATAAGTAGCAGCCGTTTTTTTAACTTTTACTCTCGTCATTTTTTTAAATTTTCTCGCCATCGATAGACCTCCTTTTTTTAAATCATAGTAAAAAAGAAAAAAATTCTGATTTTGGGGCAAGAAAAAGAGACACCATAAAGGTATCTCTTTTCGGCAAATTTTTAGAATAAAGTCATTTGTTCCGATGTCACGGATGCTATAGTCTCCAATCGTTTTTCTTCTGAATCAGCAGTGTATCCGCCAATCATATAATTAATGGATTCTTTAATAGTAGGATAAATCCTTTTTTTCTTATCCTTTGGGTCTGGAGAGCCAAGAATACAATAGAGTAACGCAGCTTCATTCACAGTTAATCTGCTATCATTTAAAATTTTTGCCATTATTAATTCCTCCCTTAGTCGTAATAATTGTTAACCATAATATGGGAGAAATATCTCTTTTCTTTTATGATATCGCTCTGGTATTTGAAAATGGGAAGAGAACGTATTTTACTTTTCCACGTATCTGGCTCTGTTTTACAAATGGATGTTTCCAAAACCGGCTGTCATGGGAATGATTCCGGTTATCTCCCATCATGAAATAGCATCCTTTCGGCACCTGGTATATTCCATCATCGCAGGATAGTTCCGCTGTAAAATCGTCACAGCATAAGGTTCCGTTTGCATAAACTTTTCCATTTTTTATCTCTATCGTATCTCCTGGCAGTCCGATGATACGTTTTACAAAACACAAACGTTCATTATCCGGAAAATCAAATAACACCACATCATACCGTTCAAGATCTGCTTTATCATATTTTGTTGCAAAGAGAAAGTCTCCTTTCTGCAAGGTTGGAACCATGCTTTCAGATGGAACATACGCCAGGATAAAAATCTGCATACGCAAAAATAGGCAAAACAGGAATAGTCCTATAAGTCCAGCTGTTTTTAAAAGAAAGTTTCTATTTTGTTTTAAATACTGCATAAATTACTCCTTTATTATACGATTACAAAGAAAAGAGATACCCAAGAGACCTCTCTTTTCTTTTAAGAACAAACGTAACCGGTTGCGAAAGTTCGTTCGACTTTTAATAGCATTTAAAATATTGACACTCCCATAGCTAAAGCAAAGGGATTCTTGCTTCTACCACTACTGCATTAATGTGTATTTATGCCAACTACATAAGGATTCCCTGCTGGCGGAAGGAATAGAAATCTTCTCTTCCGACTACAATATGGTCTAAAAGCTTTAGGCCGATTAGCTGGAAGGACTCTTTTAATCTTGCAGTAGTAGTCAGATCATCTTCACTTGGAATAGGGCAGCCGGATGGATGATTGTGTACTAAAATCGCAGCAGATGCGCCACAGAGCAGCAGGCGGATGAGAATTTCCCTTGGCTGTATGTAGGTACCGTCCACGGAACCATGTGCTACATCAAATACCGCTATGGGGTTTGATTTCATATCCGTTGCAATGACATAAAAGTGTTCCTCAGATAAGTGGCTGGCGTCAAATGCCTGATTGATAAAGTCGAAACATTTCTGTGGAAAATCTAAACATTCATTACAGATATGCTCTGCGCATTCTACTAAATGAAAAGTCTAATCCCCCAGCTATGCTGGGGCGAATAGTGTAAGTGGAAAC
>OLVT01000045.1_pt1 | contig 130380 bp, 117 predicted proteins | sample 1673241 | NCBI WGS metagenome assembly OLVT01 (sample SAMEA3178936, study PRJEB25190) | human gut metagenome | biome: human gut; feature: human-associated habitat; material: faeces | place: Austria | collected 2013
TTGCATGTGTTAGGCACGCCGCCAGCGTTCATCCTGAGCCAGGATCAAACTCTCATATTAAAGACTCGCAGAGTCGCTGCCGACCAGCTCCGCTGGGCGGGTTCCTCTGTCGTTTGATCGCTTAAGATGAATAGCTTGGCTAATCTTCTTAAACCGTTTTTACTTGGTTTCGTTCTGAATTTTCTCAAATTCAAAGGTCCAAACCAGACCTTTTCTTTTAGAATTTTCAGGGTTTTACATACTGTTCAATCTTTGATTTTCAAGGTTCTTTGCTGTTCTCTCTCGCAGACAGCTCATATATGTTATCATAAGCTTTTCTGTTTGTCAAGAACTTTTTCAAAAACTTTTTTCATTTCGTTGTTGTGATCGCTCAGCAGCAACTTTTATATGTTACCACATCTTTCCTGATCTGTCAACAACTTTTTTGAAGTTTTTTCAACCTTTTTACATTCGCTTTACAGGTTGTTTCCGTTTTTCAACGGTGGGTATACTATAACACCTTAATCCTAATCTGTCAAGGGAATTTGTACCATTTTTTTAAACAATTTTTTCAACCACTAAATATGCTTAATTTACAACGTTTTTTCTATATTTAGTGGTTGGAAAAAATACCCTTCTGATGCAGGCAATCAAGCATTTGTATGAATTGAATATACTGTATCTTCAATTTATTGCAATAATTCAGGATGACCGAGGAGCAGGCCGTCCTGAATCGTCCGAATTTTCTTTTAAAATGCCCCTCGGATTAATCCCTGAAGAAAAAATCCAACAAGATTGAAATGATATAGCGCGGACAGCCAGAGGCTCTGGTTAACCTGATCCATCAGCAGTCTCCCGGCAGGTGTTGCAGAAAAAAGTTCAAGCACCAAAGCCGCTACCCAGAGAATCAGCAAGCCCTGAGCAAGCCCTAAAAAAGTTCCGGCAATTTTATTCAGTCCATAGATAATGGGAAGTCGTGCCAATATGTCCAGCCACCTTACCAGCAGCTGCAGTCCTACAAAAACCAGAATAAACAGAATGGCAGAGCTAAGCCAATTCAGAATAATATTCGCCACATAGGCTCCCACATACTGGGCAAATCGTTCCACCCCTAACAGCCGGTATACTTCACCATTATTATTCGCAATTAAAGCCTCTTTGATATTTTCCGGCAGCTCCAGCCCCTCAATAATCAGACGCTGAGCCGATGGCTCGTTCCACGTTTCCTCATTCGTTTCATGCATTCCTATGGTTTCCAGAACAAGATCGGAAACCGCCTCCTGTATCTGAGTATTCTCCGACAAGGCCGCTGTTATATAGGGTGATGCAAATTTTACAATCGCCAGCGTGATCACCAGGGCTCCGATAGAAATGCACTGCTTTAAAAAGCCTCTGTAATGCCCGTACAGCATCATTGCGATCAAAAATACAGCCACTGCCCCGGACAGCCAATGTTCAAAAATCATCTGCTCCATTTTTCGTCTATTTCCCTTTGCTGTTTAATACGATTTTTTCAATTGCGGCCGCTACCCCATCCTCGTCATTTGACAATGTAATAAAGTCAGCCGCTGCCTTTACCTCTTCCAGTCCATTAGCCATGGCAACGCCGATTCCTGCCGCCTGAATCATGGACAGGTCGTTTCCCCCATCCCCCAGGGCCATGGTCGCTTTCCTGTCAATTTTCAGGTGATCTGCCAGCCACATCAGCGCTCTCCCCTTTGTGGCAGCCGAAGCATTGATCTCCAGATTATTATAGAGGGATGACGTAATTACAATATCCGGTTCCTGTTCCAGCTCTCTGCAAAGCGGCTCCCGGTCCTTTAAATCTGCCAGGTAAATATTTATCTTTTCTACTTCCTCACCAGTCCGTTCCACATATTCCAAAATGTTGGGCACTACGTCCCGGGTAGCCCGGACCATATCCTGCATAATCGAATTCAAACCGAATTCTTCCATATGCTCGTAAAATCGAGGCTGACTAATGCCTCTCCCGTTTATATAAGGGTCGTACATAGCGTGATATCGGTCTATGAGCTTCAGCAGCCGGAGAGCTTTCTCGTTAGACAAAGTCTGGCGCTCCAACACCTGGCCTGTTTTTAAATCAGTTATCGTTCCCCCATTTGTGGTTATCGCGTAACGGACACCCGGAATGCCCTTAATTTCCGGTATAATTCCTGCTGCCGACCGTCCCGTAGTGGGTACAACATAGATTCCCATCTTGGCACAGGCCGCCAGTGTGTTCCGATTCCGATCAGATAAATGCTTTTTGGAATCCAGCACCGTTCCATCCAGGTCAAAGGCAATGATCTGTATTGGCTTCATTTCTTTCTCCCTTGTTAAGCAGCCCCGGAATACTGCGCTTGCGCAAAACTCCGGGGCGGGTCTATAATCAATGTTCAAGTATTCGGCCGACATTTTCTCAAATGAAATGCTCTTCCTTGAGAATCAGGCGTCCCTCTTTATCGTATTTGGAGGAAAATAATCCCTTCATACGTTTTCCAAGGCTGGGCCGTTCCGCCCGGTCCGCAGCTTCTTCAATCAAATCCTCCGCATTGGTTTTTGTCAGAGGGATTCCATCCTCCTCCATGATTTCAATACGCTCATACAGAGCCAGCATACTCTTTCCGGAAATGCTGCAGTCGATCTCACCCGCATATTGACACGCATACTGGGCGAATTCATCGATATCCATCTCCTCCTCATCATCAGCTTCCTCCGTTTCCGGCGTCTGCTCATAGGGAGTAGCATAGTCCTCCTCATCGGGAGCCGGCTCCTCTTCCGGTTCTTCTTCCTCATAAATTTCTTCCGGCTGAGGCTCCGGAACTTTCACGCGGTTCTGTCGCACGCTCTCCGTCTGTGAAGCAACCTCAGTCTTTATTTCCCTGCTGAGTCTGACCGGCTCCGGCGCTGGTTCTGCTGCCGTCTCCGGCGTGAAAGCTTCTCTGCGAACAGGTTCCGGCTCTTTCTCAGGCTGCTGCCGTTTCGTTTCTTCCTTCACATGCCTCCGGCTTTGCTCATAGACGTCAGGAATAATCTCCCTGGTATTTTCATCAATACATTGGAACCGCTTAGCAAGGCCGGGATATTCCTCCTTAATGGCATCCAGCTGCTCCTTATTGTCAATCAGAATCACATTCATGCCGGTTTCATCCCGGTCCATCAGCTGGTCCAGCTCCTCCAGCACATCGTCCGTCATGTCTCCCGCGTATTCTACGATCAAATCCTTGCCTACAAGCTTATCTGCCAGCGCCAGAACCCCTCGCTTATTGAGCTTCTCTCCCGTAATCTTTGCCGCCTGATTTTTGATCCCCAGCTGGCGGTGTATCCGTTTCAGCGCATCTACCGCAATCACCAGGCCCGCCTCCGGCTCTTCCGATTCTACCATCAAATGGCAAGCCACCCGATCCGACGGACCACCGGCGGCCTCCACATCCTCACCATTCACTTTCAGGCTGCGGATATCCTTCAGCACCCGGGTCTGGGCATATTTGGCTTCCTCAGAAAATTCTGCTCCTGAGATACGTGACAGTTCTCTAGCCAGATTCGCCTGAACCTCCGCTTCGTGAACCCTTGCAGCCAAATCCTCCTCTGTCTGGGGATTCTGCTGCCACGAGGCAGCCGTTTTTCCAGCAACAGCAGACTGGGCGGAAGCATTGCTGTGACTATCGGAAGCCGTCACAGCCGTCTCCGCCGCCGCTGCATTCTGGTCCGGTCCCTCATCTGGCTCCTCTCTGAGAGCTTCGGCAGTCTCCGCAGCTGCTTCCTGCTGCTCTTCCGGCTCCGTAACAAAAGCCTCCGGCTCTGCCTCTCCCTGCAAAGGAGAATCCTGTTCAACGGTCCGCTCTTCCTCCTGAGGCAGAACTTCTTCCTGATCCGGTCTGCTGTAAAAACGGTAGGGCTGACGCTCTCCATAAACCGGAGCATCTTCTTCCTCCGGGAGCTCCTGTGCTTTAGAGGGGTCTACCCGCCTGGACCGTTCCGGGCGCCCTGGCTTCTGGTTGTCCATATCGAAAGCGCCTGTCTCGTACTCCTGCTCCACTTCCCGCAATCTGGCCTCGTACTTATCTCGGTTCTCCTCCAAATCCATCTGGTATTTATTCAGAGGCGCGTACTGGAGTTTTAAGTCCATAGCCTTTTCCACATATTTACCCAAGCCGAACATCAGCATAATCTTATCACAGGTACGCACGCACAGATCGCTCATATCTGCCTTACTGTAAAGGGTGGCCAGTTCATACATCCACTTTTCATCCAGTTCCACATTGCAGTACTGCTCCAGGGTATGAATCAGCTGCTCGGCCGGAGCTCCCTTTGCCTTTAAAATCATATAGCGAAGCAGATACTGTCTGGCATCGTCGGGAGCCAGGTCACAGAATTCCCGGTAATAGTCCTCCGCCTCGGCCGTATTTCCCTGCTTGACTGCCAGTTCCGCCAGTTTGTAGAGCAGTCTCTTGCCGATGGGAGCCCGCTCAAAGGCCAGCAGCAGAATATCCTTGGCCTCCTGGTACTCCTCATTCTTCTCATAAATAGACGACACCATCGAAAGAATGCTCACGTTGCGCACTCTTCTCCAGTCAATGGTATCGGCAATCTTCATAGCAGACTCAAAGTCTCCTCTGCCTACCAACTTTTTAATCTGTTCTACCCGAACGTTAAATTCGTATTTATCCATCTTGCCCATCTCCCTCATCCTGCCTCTTTCCCGAAGCTTCACAGCTCCGTTCTGCCCTCCAGGGCGCGAAGCAGGGTTACCTCGTCTATGTATTCCAGATCTCCGCCCACCGGCACGCCGCTGGCAATCCTTGTTACTTTGATTCCAGTGGGCTTAATCAGCTTGCTGAGATACATTGCCGTGGTTTCTCCTTCCAGACTGGAATTTGTGGCAATGATCACTTCCTCCACATCCGACTGGAGCCTCTGCATCAGTTCCTTCAGCTTGATATCTCCAGGGCCGATACCTAGCATGGGGGATATTGCTCCGTGAAGCACATGATATACGCCATCGTATTTTCCCGTTTTTTCATAGGCGGCCAAATCTCTGGTATTTTCCACCACCATAATGATCTTATGGTTGCGCTTATCGCTGCTGCAAATGGGACACAGCTCCTGATCGGTCAGCGTAAAACATTCCCGACAATAACGGATGTGGTTTCTGGCCTCCGTCATAGCCCCGGCCAGCTCTTCCACCTGCTCCTTAGGCATATTAATAATGTGAAAAGCCAGGCGCTGAGCGGATTTTGCTCCCACACCGGGGAGCTTAGATAATTCTTCAATTAATTTTGTAATCTGACTGCTGTAATAATCCATTAGAAGGGGAATCCTCCGCCCAGAGCGCCCCCTAATCCGCCGGTAAGGCGGGACATCGCCTCACTGCTGTCCGCCTCCATCTGCCGGAGCGCCTCATTGGCTGCCGCTACAATCAAATCCTCCAACATCTCAATATCCTCCGGATCCACCACTTCAGGGGAAAGTTTTACGGAAAGAATCTCCTTCTTCCCGGATACGGTGACGCTCACCGCGCCGCCGCCCGCATTGGCCGTGTACTCCTTTGCCTCCAGTTCCTTGGTGGTCTCCTCCATCTGGCGCTGCATGCGCTGGGCCTGTTTCATTAAATTACTCATATTGCCGGGCATGCCGCCCGGAAATCCTCCACGTTTTGCCATGGCTGTAATTCCTCCTGTTATTTCCTGTTACAATTACATTGATATATAAATATGCGGGGTGTCCCGCTTTTTTCCTTATTCTTCGTAAGTAATATCCATGTGAATTTTCTCTTCCAGTTCCTCCTGAGTCACATAGATCGTGTTGAGAGCCTCTCCTCTGGCTGCCAGACGGGTTTTAAAGTAAATGGTTCGACCATATTTTTCCTGAACCATTGATTCCAGCTGCCCGATCACCGTAGGTCTCTTTCCCATATCATAATTCATTGGGTCCATAAATACAATAGTCAAACAGCTCTCTCCGCTGGGTTCTACCACCGTATCCCTGAGGTAGGCTCTGGCGCCTCCGCCCATAGCCCGCACAAGTTTTCCCCATTCATTGCGAATCAGGCTTAAATCTTCCAGCTGAGCTTTGGGGAGTGTCACCTGACGGGGCGGCTGAACACCGGACTTAGCATCTTCCGCTGCCGCTCCTCCAGCCGTTTCAATGGCTGTTGTAGCTGAAATCGCCGCCGGAGCCGCCGCGATTCCCGCTGGTCTTGCTTCCAAATCCTCCACCTGGACTTCCAGAGACTTAAGCCGCTCCAGAATGGAATCCAGATTTTCCTCCATGGACGGTTTGGTAAGACGGATAATCGCAACCTCAATCAGCACCCGTTTCTGGCTGGCATAACGAAGCTGATTGGATAAATCCGAGAAAATACGGATATATCGCATCAGGGTGTTGGAATCCGCCAGTTTCGCATCCTCCTGAAGCTGTTTCTGGTTCTCCGTGGACATGTCCAGAAGTCCCTCGGCATCATCAGTGCTTTTCAAAAGCAGCAAATTACGCAGATACCAGATAAAATCCGTAACAAACTGCCCCAGCTCCCGTCCCTGAACCACTAGCTCCTCTAATGTCAGTATAGCCTGACGGGTATCTCCCCGGACAACAGCCCCAAACATCTGGCTGAAAATGCCGGAATCCACGGCCCCCAGCACCTCCAGCACATTGTCATAGGTCAGAAGAGTTCCAAAATGGAAGGCCACGCATTGATCCAGCAGGCTTAAGGCGTCACGCAGGGAACCGTCCGCCGCCTTTGCCACATATAAAAGCGCCTTATCCTCCACCTGAATCTGCTCCGCCCGCGTCAGCTCCCGCAAACGGTCCGCTATGGTTTCCAGGGAAATACGCTTAAAATCGTAGCGCTGGCAGCGGGAAAGGATGGTGATGGGGATTTTATGCACTTCTGTAGTCGCCAGAATAAAAATCACGTAGGACGGCGGCTCCTCCAAGGTCTTTAGCAGGGCATTGAATGCCCCGATGGAAAGCATGTGGACCTCGTCGATAATATAGACCCGGTAACGCCCATCCGTCGGCGGATACTGCACCTGCTCCCGGATATCCCGGATATTTTCCACGCCGTTGTTGGAAGCTGCGTCAATCTCCACCACATTCATGGAAGAGCCCGATAAAATGGCTTTGCAGGAAGGGCATTCATTACATGGGCTTCCATTAATCGGGTTCTGACAGTTTACCGCCCTGGCAAATATTTTGGCAATACTGGTTTTTCCCGTTCCTCTTGTTCCGCAGAACAGGTAGGCATGGCCTACCCGTTCCGAAGTGATTTGATTTTTCAGTGTCTGTACAATGGGGTCCTGTCCTTTTACATCTTCAAAAGAAACCGGACGCCATTTGCGGTACAATGCCGTATAGGACATAGTTTACTCATCTCCAAAACAGATGCCAACCATCTTGGCCTCCCGGATCATAGCGCAGCCCGGATCTACGGTTTTTAGTTTGCCCGCTACCTCTTTCAGAGGAACTTTCACAATCTCATTTCCCTGGAAAGCCACCATGTATCCGTACTGTTCCTCGGCAATCAGCTGAGCCGCCTCGGCCCCCAGTCTGGTGGAAATCACCCGGTCATAGGCGCAGGGACTTCCTCCTCTCTGGGTATGTCCGGGAACCGTAACCCGAACCTCACTTCCGGTAATCTCTGTAATTCTGGCTCCAATTTCATAAGCTACGGAAGGATAAACCGGACCGTTCTTCTTTTTTTCCTTCAGCTGCTTTTTGGTCATAGCCGCTTCTTCCTTTGAAATAGCTCCCTCCGCCACTGCCAGAATGGAAAAATGCTTTCCTGCTTTTGAGCGTCTGGTAATCGCATCGCAGACCACATTAATATCATAGGGAATCTCCGGAAGCAGAATAATATCCGCTCCGCCGGCCATACCGGCGTGAAGGGTCAGCCATCCTACTTTGTGGCCCATTACCTCTACAATAAATACCCGGCGGTGGGAAGCTGCCGTGGTATGAATGCAGTCAATGGCGTTAGTGGCGATATTCACCGCGCTCTGGAAGCCAAAGGTCATCTCTGTTCCCCAAAGGTCGTTGTCAATGGTCTTTGGAAGGGAAACTACGTTTAATCCTTCCTCGCTGAGCATATTGGCCGTCTTCTGGCTGCCATTTCCACCAAGCACTACCAGGCAGTTCAGTTTCAGTTTCCGGTAGGTATGCTTCATCGATTCCACCTTATCCAGGCCATTCTCATCCGGAACCCGCATCTGTTTAAAAGGCTGCCTGGAGGTTCCCAAAATGGTGCCTCCTTCCGTAAGGATCCCGGAAAAATCCGACGGCTGCATAATCTTATAGTTGGCATAAATCAGTCCCTTATATCCGTCCTCAAAGCCGATAATCTCTACGTCGTCGTACATGTTGTACAGGGATTTTGCCACACCCCGCATGGTGGCGTTTAACGCCTGGCAGTCCCCGCCGCTGGTCAGCATTCCAATTCTTCTCATAGGGTATTTCCTTTCTTTCGCGGATTCTTTCCGTATCATTTTTGCCATATGAAGCCCCGCTCAATGTTCTCATTATACCGCAAAGGGCCTATGGGAGCAAGTGCAAATCCGCCTGGCTGCGGTCCCGAACTGTTACGATTTTCTCAGCAGGTTCGGGCCCCAGTCAGGCGGATTTCTCACCGCTTATATCCTGTCAGCTCCGGTAAGGGCAGGCCTGGGAATACTGTCCGTCACAATAAGGGCAGGTATCCGTATTATGACGGTATCCATGATGCCTCCTGCCATGGCAATGGCCTGAAACGTTTTCGTGGCAGCCCCATTCGGCAGAATATCCGCAGGCCGGATGAGCCATAACGGTAATTCCTGTTCCAAAGGTCAGGCATGCGGCCAGCATCAGAATACCAAACAATTTTCTATGCATATTTTTTCCCTCCTAACGTTTCAACAGCATTATACTTCTATGGTGATAGTACCCCTTTGTATAGGGAGTTGTCAAGGCCTTTTAGCGGAATTATAGATGCCCAAAAAGCCCCGGAACGGAATGCTTCTTCCTCCCATGTACCAGAGGCAATGAAGCAAATATGGCGATGAATCTTAGAAGTCTTCCGGCTTCCAACATCCATCGCCATATTTTTTAAATCCACGCGCTCTGTTTTGTACAGTTGCCATGAACGTTACTCATGCAGTTAGCTCAGTCCAGGCTGCCTTACGGCACATGGAAGGTTCCGCTTAGTGCTGCTGCATTCCTGCCCTGACACGGTTCACGGATTCCCATTGCGCAAGACCCAAACGTCATCACCACTTTCACAAGGCAGCTTCACAGCAAGATGTCCGGGACAGAGCATCACCCCTGCTAAGGCGGATTGCAGGTGCAGGGCACCGCCAGCTCCCCGGCTGCGTGGAACCTTTATGACTATTGAATCAAAGGGCGTACCTGCCGCTGATATACGGGAAATACGCTTGTTTAGTATAACCCGACAGGGGATATTTGTCAAGTGGGCTGCCACTTCAGCCAGGGTTGTTTCATGAACCTCTCTCCAGGGCCTGATCCGCTTCTTTCTCCCTCTGTTTTTTCTCCCTCAATTCCTTAAAGAAATCTTTCATCATTCCGGAGCATTCTTCACCCAAAATACCCTGGATGGTTTCTACCTGATGATTGAATCCATCCTGATGAAGCAGATCCAGCACAGAACCGGCGCAACCCGCCTTGGGATTCATACAGCCTATTACTACCCTTGGAATTCTTGCCTGAACAATGGCGCCGGCGCACATAGGGCAAGGCTCCAGAGTAACGTACATGGTGCAGTCCTCCAGCCGCCAGTCTCCTGCTTTTTTACAGGCCTTTTTAATGGCAATAATTTCCGCATGGGAAAGGGTATTCTTGTCCGCCATCCGGCGATTGTATCCCCTTGCAATGATTTTGTTTTCCTGAACGATGACACAGCCAATGGGAACATCCCCCAGGGCCGCCGCCTTCTTAGCCTGGCGTACCGCCTCCTTCATAAAGCGCTCGTCTTCCGTCATTCTTTTCATGGTGCTTCCTCCTGGGAGTCTTTCTTTCCCCCGCCTTGTTCCTTCCGGGCCCTTGTGATATAATATGGGCACTCGGCGTTTATTCGAGCCTGGTGCGAGTTATTCCGGTCCACTTAACAAGACATCCCTCAAATTCAGTGGAGTGAGTATGCTTACAATCACTCAGACCAGAAAACATACTGTTCCGAACTGTTACCATTGTATTAGAAAAATTGAAAAAAGAAAAGAGTATCTCACCATGAAAATCTGCGGACTTCAAAAAACAACTCTTCTGGATTTCCCCGGCCATGTGGCAGCCACCATCTTTACAGGGGGGTGCAACTTTCGATGTCCCTTCTGCCACAACAGCGGTCTTCTTCCCTCCTGGACCCCCAAAGTTTATTCCGACGAAGAAATCCTGGACTTTCTGAAAAAGCGCCGGGGAATTTTAGAAGGCGTTTGCATCAGCGGAGGAGAGCCCTCTCTCCAGCCGGATCTGGAAGATTTTATCCGTCAGGTCCGGTCTCTGGGCCTTCTCGTCAAGCTGGACACCAACGGCTGCCGGCCGGACCTTCTAAAAGACCTGTGCCGGAAAGGGCTTCTGGACTATGTGGCCATGGATATTAAAGCCGGACGGGAGCATTACCCCCAGGTCTCCGGAACCCCCGGATTGAATATGACGCTCATTGACGAGAGCATCCGCTTTCTCATCACAGGGAGTATTCCCTTTGAGTTTCGCACTACTGCCGTAAAAGGTCTGCATACCAAAGAAGATTTTCATCAAATCGGTCCTTGGATTGAAGGCTGCCCGCATTACTTTATCCAGAACTTCACCGACAACGGGGAGGTGCTCTTTCCTGAAACCTTCCAGGCCTTTCACAAAGAAGAACTGGAGGAATTTGCCGAAATTGTGCGTCCATTTGTAGGAAAAGCCGCGCTGCGCGGTGTGGACTAACGGCGAAATTTCACCAATTTGATCCCTGCTCCGACCAAAAAGACCAGATACAGAATGCATATTCCGAAAAAAATGGGGCCTTTTGCCCCCAGTACATCCTCCGCCTGGTTGGAATTCATTCCTAACAGCATCTGGGAATAGGGCCAAAAAATCCCGGCTTTGCCGTTGGCCCCCAAGAGTCCGGTAACTCCTCCTAAAACCCCGGCAATAATTGGGAGTGAGAAATTGGGTATCAGGGAGGCCGCCAAATATTGGAGGGCCGCAATCACGAAAGCACCCGGAATTCCCCTGGCCATCCAGAGCCAAATCTGTCCGGGCACAGGGAGAGAGAGTCCCGCCCACCTGCCCGCCAAAAGAAACAGTCCCAGAAACCAGATCATCGTAAGTACGGTCAGCTCCCATACCAACACCAGCTTTGCCAGATAGATGATTCCAACGGGAATTGGTCTGGAAAATAAGGTGTTCCGGTTTCCTCCAAAATTCTCGTACCTCCAAAGGAACGCACAGTAGGTTCCAATAAGTGGTGCAAAGAAAAAGGTGGCGAAAAAAAGCGTTACCTGGGTCCACAAGGAATACCATCTGGATTCCAAAAGATCCAGATTTGCCAGATAATTTCCGGTTCCCAGGAGAACAGGAATAACAGGGATTAAAAGAAAGGCTGGCCAGATCAAGGTTCCCCTGGCTTTCAGCCGCTCGCAGTAAACTGCTCGTCTCAGCATCTTCATTTCATCATCCTCCTGATTAGATTGTTTCCCGAATCATCCACAAAAAACTTTTCCTCCCCTTAGAATAGAGGAACAATGCAACTAAAAGCAAAAACGCTGCCCAGCCTGCACGGTAACTGGTCCAATAGCATGTCGTATATCGTTTTGCCTCATCGTAAATATAGCCCGCATTGCACAAAACTCCGTAATACCCCCAGGGAATTACATAACGCAATGGGGTGTTGGGCAAAAACCAGGAAAACAGCCCCGCAAAGGTCCCTCCAATGCTGATAAAAATCGGCGTCAGCTGGTTATAAAACCGCAAAGAAAGATTCAGCTGAAGAATAAAAATGCTGATCCCGGTTAAAAACAAGGTGAAAAACAGCTGAAATCCTCTGAGCCAGGAAGCTCCGCCTGCCGGCACCGACAAAACCTCAAAGACCGCGCACTCCAGAATACTCAAAAACGTGAGATAAATCCCCCCCGTCAGGACTTTCCCCCGATAAATCCGGCCAGGTTCTTCAATAGTACAAATCCATTTATAGGTATTTCCCAACTGCTCCATATCGCACAAACGGCTGGCCAAAGCCGCCAGTGTAATGGGAACCAGAATCGTCGTCATTAAAAGCAGATTCAGGTAAATCATGATCCTCTGATCATTGATTGTTCCGGCATCTGATTCCTCAAAAGCCCACTCCATCCACAGTGCAATCAGCAGAAAAACCGCCGTAAACAGCAGCGGAATTCCCCTGCGCCGCAGCTTCAGCTGTTCCAGGCAAAAGACGGTTCCCATTTTCATAATCCCGCCTCCTTTACCATCCCCAGATAGAGGTCTTCCAGACTCTGCTTCTCTTCCTCCACCCGGTAAAGGTCAATCCCATGTTCCACCAGCCGGCGAAGAAGAGACGCCAGGGTACCGTCCGGAAGTTCCGGGCAAATCAGTCCCCCGGGACAGACCTGGGCCAGTATTCCCGCCTGCTGTCTGAATATATTTGCCGCTCCTTCCTGGTCCGAGGTCCGAAGAATCAGGCGTCTCTGGCTCCTGGCACGCAGCATGGACAGGGTATCCTGAAATATCAGACGTCCTCCGGAAAGCATGCCGATATAATCCGCGGTCTGCTCCACCTCTGCCAGCAAATGGCTGGAAAGCATCACTGTCATTCCATATTTTTTCGGAAGCTCCTGAATCAGGCCGCGCATCTCATGGATTCCCGCAGGGTCCAGCCCATTGGTAGGCTCGTCCAGCAGTACCAGTTCCGGAGAGCCCAAAAGAGCATTTGCCAACCCCAGCCGCTGTTTCATACCAAGAGAAAAATGTGCGGTTTTCTTCTTTTCCTGACCTTTAAGTCTTACAATCTCCAACACGCGGTCAATCTCCGTTTCCGGAAGATTTCTCAGCAGGCAGCTGATTTTCAGATTCTCCCTTGCCGTCAGATTCCCGTAGTATGAAGGATTTTCAATCAAAGAACCGGTGCCTTTTAAAATTTCCACCCGGCTTTTTTCTTCCATTGGCCTTCCATTGATCCAAATCTGTCCCTCATCCGGGCGCACCAGGCCCAAAAGCATTTTCATAGTGGTACTCTTTCCCGCTCCGTTCGGCCCCAAAAAGCCGTAAATCGCCTTCTTCGGCACCTCCAGCTTTACACCATCCACCACCGGCTTCCCGTGATAGCATTTTGTCAAATTTTCCGTCCTTATCATCTCTTCCATTTTGATTCTCCTGTCTGTCCAGGGCCGATTGTTCAGCCCTGACCATTTTAATTGCAATAGTATCGTACCTCAGGCACCTTAGGCCCTCCTGTTCTCTGCCTTAATTTTCCCTTAAATCTTTCCTCCTCTCCTTTCGAAATTTTTCTCTTCCGCTATAATGGAAGATGAAAGTTTTTCAAAGGATGGTGTGCAATGAAATTAACCGATGCGAGAATTCTGATTGTGGATGACCACCAGGAGCTGTGCCAGATGGTGCGGCAGATCTGCATTCAGGAGGGTTTTTGCCGGATTGAATCCGCTCTCTCCTGTTCCCAGGCGGAGCAAATCCTCAGGCAACATCCTGTGGATTTTCTGATTCTGGATGTAAATATGCCCTTTGAGGACGGATTTTCTTTTTTTCAGCGAATGAAATCCTTTCTGGACAGCCGTGGGATCCCAGTTCTGTTTTTATCTGCCAGAGACCAGGATAAGGACCGGCTTTTGGGACTGGGGCTGGGGGCGGATGACTATCTGACAAAGCCGTTTCTTCCCAAGGAGCTGATTCTCCGTTTAAAAGCCATACTGCGCCGGACATACGGCTCAGAAGAATCCCGCCCCCCAGTCTGTTTTATCGGAAGGCGGCAGGCCGATCTGGCCGCCGGGGTCGTCCGCCTTCCGGATGGGAGCAGCATTTCCCTGGCTAATAAGGAATTTCAGCTTTTAAAACTGTTCTTGGAGAATCCGGGACGCATTCTCACCTTTGACCAGCTGTCGGAGGCCGTATGGGGAGAAAATTACTTTGGTTATGAAAATACTTTGACTGTGCATATTCGAAAGCTTCGGGAGAAAATTGAGGAGACACCCTCTGAACCGGAACATTTAATTACCATAAAAGGATTGGGGTACCGGATGGATTTATGAAAAGTTTGATGAGAATTTATATTCGATATATTGTAACCGCTCTGGTATTGATTGTGGGTTTTGTGGCGATTCAGATTCTGATTTTATCCGGAATTACATTAAAGCTTTATGGGAATAACGGATATACCAGCCTCAGAATTGGAACAGCCTATGAACTTCTAAAGCAGGAGCCCCAGAACGCATGCGATTATCTGGAGGAACAAGGGGCCGCTTTTGCCATGCTTCTGGATCAGAACGGGAATCCTTACTGGAGCTATGAACTGCCTGAAGAACTCAATCATCCCTACTCAATCAGCCAAGTGGCGTCCTTTAGCAGGTGGTATCTGGAGGACTATCCCGTTTCCGTATGGGGAGGAGATCTGGGGCTTTTGGTCGTAGGATATCCTAAGGGTACGGTATGGAACTATTATATTCACCAGGACATGAAAGGTCTGATGGGAGTGCTGACCTATTTTATGATCAGCATCCCTATCACTATTACGGCGGCAGTGCTGATTCTTCTGGTATGCGGTTTCCGATATTACCGGAAAATGCGGATTCTGGCAGATGCCATCGGCCAGCTGGCCCTGGGCGAGAGCGTTCACCTCCCGGAAAGCGGTACCATGAGAGAGATTTCCAGTACCATCAACCAGACCTCCGACCGTCTGAGCGCTCAACGGGATCAGCTGGGGCAGCGAGATTTGGCCAGAGCGGAATGGATTCAGGGCGTTTCCCATGATATCCGCACTCCCCTGTCTCTGATCCTGGGTTACGCGGACATGATTGAACATCAACTTGGACCAGCAGACGAGCTTGGGAAAAAAGCCGGACTCATCCGAGGCCAAAGTCTGCGTATCCAGAAATTGATTGAAGATCTGAATCTGACCTCCCGGCTGGAATACCGTATGCAGCCCCTTCGTCTCAAGGAAGTCTGTCCGGCTGTAGTGCTGCGAAGGGTAGCAGCAGATTTTTTAAATACTCTTCCCCGGCCGGAACAATATCCTTTTTCTATTCAAATCCACCCTGAATTTGAACGTTTTTGTCTTCAAGCCGATGAGGAACTTCTGGTTCGGGCCTTTCAGAACATCTTGGGGAATTCCATCCGGCACAATCCAGATGGCTGCCGGCTATCCACAGAAGCCTTCATACTGGAGAACAGCGCTGTCATTTCCTTTCAGGACAGCGGCCAGGGACTGCCTCCTACCATTTGCCGCTATCTTAATGAAGGCATTCTTCCCGGCCCCGATCTGCATCTGATGGGTCTTAAAATTGTACGTCAGATTATAGAAGCCTCCGGCGGAACCGTATCCTCCGGCCACGACGGGCATGAAATCCGCATCTGTTTTCCTCTTTCTTCTGCCGCCTCGAAGGCTTTCTCCTCTACGCGGTAAAATGGTCTAATCGGATATCCGTATACCAATAGCCAAATCGCCCTCCCGGCGCCGACTGCCTCTTGGCTAGCACGAAATGAGGAAAGCCAAACATAGACGCCATGTACTTTTCATTACTGTAGTAATTGCCCGGCACACCTAAAATATAGCGGCTTTCCTTGCCGTCCGGACCGCCCACCTTTGCCAGAATCAGGTATCGATAATTGTAGTAGCCATGAAGAAGAAAGCTGTTATTCCCATAAGTCCAGATCTCCCTCGGCATAAGCCCGATGTCCTGGGGTTTTATAGTAAGGATCTCACAGCCGCCGGTACAGTCAAATGCCTGTATTTTGGGCCATCTTCTGGAGAACATCTCCCACAGCTGTCCCGGGCGCATAGCCTCCTTTTCCTCCTGTTCCAGCTGCTCTAAAATTCCAGGGTCCTCCAAAATCAGGTCCTGAGGTTCAGGGGAAGGAGATTCTGAAGGAGGCGAAGCTTCCGCCGGCTGGGAAACTTCCGGCTCTGCCGGACGCTCCCTCTGAAGCCGCGGACTGGCCTGGGCATCTATGGCTCTCCGGAATGCGCCGTTTCCGAAGGGACGGCCCGCAATGTGGTTTTCCCTCATTTCTTCCTGGCAAATGTCCCGCCTATTGTCCACTGCATTCGGAACGATCGGGAGGGGAGGCTCTTCAGACAAAGGCGCAGGCTCTTCCTTCAAATTTTTTATCGGCTGAAGGTCATACAGCGGTTCCGCCGCCGGCTGAGATTTTCTTTCTTCCATTTTCTCTTCTTCCTGCTTCTCTTCCTCCTGAATTTCCTGGTCCAGCTCGGCCGCAATCGTCTTTGCCTTCTGGTCCAGCTCCTCCTCCTTCCGTTCTCCGGAGGGAGCCGTTTCCGCCAGTTCCACCTGGGCCGCATGCGCTACCGCATCTTCCCAGATAGTCCGATAAGATCGCCAGTCATCTGAAGGCTCGTGGATCGAAAGCCCATAGCACTCCTCCATGGAAACACCGGATCCTCCTACATTGTCCACCGCAACGGAGGTCCGGAATTCCCCGGCGCCTCCTCGCACAAAAATAGTCCCCAGGTTGATCTCCTTTCCCGGTGATAACAAATAAACCCCCAGATCGCTGCCCCCAACGTATACTTTCTTCACATTGATACTGAGCCTGCACTGCCCATTTCTGGACTCCAGCTTTACAAATCCAATATTTTTTCCCTTTATATCCCCTTCATATGCGTAAATATAGGATATCAATCTCCTGTAATTTGCCATACGTTCACCTCGCCTTGATTGTATGTACGGTTTTTGCCCTGGTATCATTCTATGCGCATGGTCCGGAAAAGTATGACAAAAAGGCCCCGAAAAGAGAAGATTCTCTTTCCGGGGCCCGGCAGAGTTTTTGTATTATTCGTCCAGAAATGCCGGCGGCGCCGCAGGCTTGCCCATGGCTCTCTCGATCTTTGTAGTCAATACAAAGGAAATACAGCCCAGAACAGCGCCGAATACAATGGCAAGGATTCCGAAGGGCTCTCCTAAAATCTGCCATACCACGGCAGCCACAGACCCTACCACTACGCTGACAATTCCAGCGTTCTTAGTAGCATCCGGCATTGCCAGTCCCAATCCATAAGCGGCAAAGGGACCTGCGGAACGGAGGGCGAAGGCAAACAGATTCAGTGTTACAATGCTGATATTCAACATGGCGATCAACATAGCGCACAGACCAATAACAATATTGCAAACTCTGGTCATAATCAACGTCTGGCGATCCGTAATATTGGGATTAAAATATCTCTGATAAATGTCCTTCACAAAAATAGTGGAAGAGCACAGCAGGTTGGAATCACTGCTGGACATGGTTGCGGCGATAATGGCTGCTGAAACCAGGCCTGTGATCACTGGGGGAGCATAGCTCTTGGTTGCGAACATCAGGGCAGTAGTTCCGGCTCCGCCGTCCAGCCCAGGATTTTCTGCCAGCGCTACCAGACCGATTAACGCGGGAATGAACGCCATAAGCGCCATCATCAGAGCGGAGAGCCAGGCTGCCTTACGGGCCGTACCCTCGTCCTCGGAGGAGGCGAAACGGCTGACAATCTCCGGTCCGGAAAGGAAGGTACAGAAATAGTTCAGGATCAGGCTGATAATGGTAAACCAGCCTACCTTGGTAAAATCAAGCTCCTCGGCCGGAAGCTTAGTTGTTACCGCCTCCCAACCGCCTGCGCCCTGGATGATAAAGGGCAGTGAAATCAGCAGTCCGCCGAAGATAATCACCCACTGGAACAGGTCCGCAATGGAATCCGCAATTAAACCGCCCATACTGGTGTAGAACAGAACCAGGGCCGTAGCCAGTACAACGCAGATACGGATATCCAGACTGGTCAGGGAGCTAACTACCGAACCTGCGGCCAGAATCTGAGACGCTGTAAGGCAGAACAGGGAAACGATGTTCAGTACCGCGGAAATAGTTCCTACACCGCTGCCAAACCGGCGGCTGATCACCTCCGGGATCGTGTAGGCCATAGCCTTACGAATCTTTGGCGCAAAATAAGCTAAAGGAATCATTGCAACAGAGGCAGCCAGCACATACCATCCGGCGGAAAGTCCCCAGCCGCTGAAAGCTCTGGTAGCAACTCCCGTGGTGCTGCCTCCCCCTACGTTATTGGCAGACAAAGACGCCGCCACGAACAGAAGTCCGATCCGGCGTCCGCCCAGCAAGTAGTCATTGCTGTTTTTAATCATAAATTTGTTTGAGAGAAAGCCAATGGATAGCATTCCGATCAGGTAGACGATCAGAATGACCATAGGCAGTACCTCGATTTGCATTTGTACCATACCATACCCTCCTATAATGGGAAAGAGATTTATAAGTTGATTTCACTATACCATAGATACCAACCAAATGCAAATATTTTTGTATGTTTGTTTTAAATTAAAAAAATTTTTTAGAACTTAATTATAATATTCGTCTATGATCCTGCGGTTAAGGAGCAACAAATTTGCAATTTATTACAAAAAAGCTCCCAGATGAGTCTGGAAGCTTTTCTCTCTTATTCCGCTGCCTGGGAGGTCTCCGTATCCCCTCCGATACTGCTATAATCATTTCTATATTCCAGGACATCCCCATCACCCTGCTGAATCTCATTACCAGAGTAATTCGCTCCGTTCACCAGGAGCTTTAAGGTTGCCAGCTGGTAGTTCTCAATAAAGGTATTCCCGATTTCCGCAAGGAACATCTCATCCGAACACCCCTCTCCGCTGACTGCCTGGTTTAAATCCAAGGTTCCTGCCGCATTCTCATCTTCGCCCTCAACCGTAAAGGACAAAACCTCCGTCCCCTCGGTCAGCACTCCGTACTCAACCAGCTTATCTACCAGCTCCTGGGCATCCATTTGATCAGTACTCAAAGAATCCATAGACTGAACAATAATATCCTCCACATCGCTTCCATGATATACGGAAATGATAGCTACCGGATCGACATTGGGATCCGGAACTTTATCACTGGCTCCTCCCGTGGTCATAGGGATCTGTTCAGGCATCGGTGCCTCTCCGGATTCTTGTACCGCCGTCTGGGGCTGCTGAGTGGTAGGTGAACAGGCCGCCAGGGATGCCACCGCCAATGCCGCAGTTAAAATGAATGTAAACCATTTCTTCATCACTGTAATCTTGCCTCCTTTAGTCCTTTAAAAGCCTCTGAACCAGGAATTCAGTTTTGTCAGGGCTCTTGTCAGAGCTTCCAGCTCCTCCTGCGATAGTTCCTTTACTATGCCGTCAATCATGGATTGGTAGAAACGGGCATGATGTTCGAATACATCCTTCCCCAGAGCTGAAAGAAAGATCAGCACGACCCTTCGATCCTCGCTGCTGCGCTGCCGGATAACATATCCCTTCTTTACCAGGCTGTTAACCGAGATTGTAAGTGTCCCCACCGTCACCGACAACGCCTTCGCTACAGATGACATACTCTTCGGCTCGCCTGTTCCGATGGCCTCAATCACATGCAGATCATTCATGGTTATATCCGGATAGCCCAGCTCCCGGACCGCTTTCTGTTCAATTCCGGAAATATCCCGGAACAAATTTACCAGCACATCGTTCAGCGTTTCATACGTTCCCACGTTTTTTCCTTTCGTTTCCCGCTTCAAAAAAGCTTCTTACTGATTGTACAGTATTTTAGAAATTCATACAACCCCCTAAATCCTTATGAAATTCTTAAAAGACTGTCATTTTTTGCAGATTTCACCAAATGTTCACATTCTCGTCCGGTTGCCATTCTCATCCGTTTCATCAGACAGGGCCAGCCTGGCAAATGCCTCTCCCCGCTCCTCAAAGTTGCGGAAAATTCCATAGCTGGCCGCGGCCGGCGACAAAAGGCAGCTGTGTCCCGGTCTGGTAAGTTTCTTTGCCTCCCTTACCGCATCCTCCAGATGGTCCGTCAAAATCAGACGTTCTTTCCCCAAAAAATCCGGTTCCTGCTCCTGGATTTCGCGGAAAATACGCTTTCCCGTAGCTTCCATCAGAATAATATGGGGCACCGGATGCTCCGACAGGAACTGAATCAGCTCCCGGTAATCAATGCCCCGGTCCATACCGCCGATGAGAACCGTATCCACATCCTCTAAAGTCCTTAGAGCCTGGATAGCCGTGTGGCAGATGGTGGAAATAGAATCGTCGAAATACCGCACGCCGTCCTTCTCCCCCACAAACTGCAGGCGGTGGGGCAGGGGATGATAGGTTTTAAGCCCCTCAGTAAAAGTCTCATCTTCCATTCCCAGCAGATGGCAGACACCGTAAACCATGGCAATATCAAAATAGTTGTGAAGGCCTATCAGGGAAATCCGGTCCGCCGGTATCTCATAGCGGCTGCCGCGAAAGCTTACCCTCGGGCCCTCCTCCTCCAGATTCAGCTCCGCATCCGGCCGGTTGATTCCCGCCAAAATCACCTGTGAAAAACAGGTTCCGGGTTGAGGCCGGCACTGCACATTGCATACTAGCAAATCTCCGGTTCTCTGGTGGCGGAAAATCTGCTCCTTGGCCAACACGTACCGCTCCATGGTTCCGTAATGGTCCAAATGCTCTTCATAAAGGTTTATCAGCAGGGCAATGTGGGGGGAAACGGTCATATACTCCAGCTGGTGACAGGACAGCTCAAATACAATCCGCGTCTTGGGACCGATTTCCTCCAGATGGTCAAAGGCGGGAATACCGATATTTCCCATCATCAGGACGTCCATCCCTGCGGTTTTCAGGATATGATACATCAGGGACGTTACCGTACTTTTGCCCTTGGTCCCGGTGATTCCGATAATCCGGTCCCGAAACAGGCTGAAAAACACCTGGGTCTGAGAGAGAATCTCACAACGAAGCTTTTCCGGCGGCTCCTCCAGCACAATGCCGGGACTTTTGAAAACTACGTCGTAGTCGCTCAGCATCCTCTGATAATCCGGTCCAAAAAACCGTTTTCCCATCCCTTCTTCAAAAGGGATTTCCCTCTGGTCCGCCACATCCAGACAGGCGCAGGTGCCAAGCTTCTTCAGCACCTGCCAGGTGGAACGGCCCTCCCGGCCAAATCCCAAAATCAGAACCCGTTTTCCCCGAACCCAGGGGTTCAATCGCTCAATCACCGTTTTTCTCTCCTTATCCTCTGCCGCACCAGCTCGTCCAGTTCCTTCGGCAGAAGGTTATCCTCGTCGTAACAGGTAAAATAGGGGGACTCTCCCCTTTGTCCCTCTTTCCGGAATAATTCACTGTTTCTGTAATATTCCAGAATGACCGGCAGTTTTTTCCCCTTCCCTTCGAGTTTTTCGATCGTCAGCCGGGCAGCTTCCCGGACCTCGTTTCTACTTCCCACGCACTCAAAAGGTTTCTCACTGGCAATTCCCACCAGCTTGTCAAAGGTTTCCCGAAGGGACAGATCCTCCAGCATGGCGCGGCCAAAAATTTTCTCTAACTCCTCCTGGCCTAAAAACGGTGAGAGAATCAGGCATACGAACAGGCACTTGGGGCAGTGTCCGCACCAGCTGTCCGTCTTGCTGCCGCTGTTGCAGCTTCGGAAAATATCGTGATACTGCTTCAAGCCGGAGAAAATCCAGGCAATCTGAAACTCGCTCAAAGGTCTCAGCAGGCTGAAATAGTAAGCGCTCCCCGGCAGGTATCTGCCGGCGTACTGGTGAAAATCCTTTTCAAATTCAAAGCTTTTGGAGTACTGGTGGTTTACGCTGCTTCCGGGAACCGTGCTCTCGTTGGCGCTGGACTCATTGGACAAAGCCACATAGTCCAAATCCAGAATCGCCGCTCCAATCAGGGAGGAAAACGCCACCAGGGCGGAAAAGGGGGTGTGACCGTTGAGGTATCCCTGGCGGTTCAGCTCCAGCATCCGTGCATCCAGGGTGCGTTTTACCTTCATCACCTGCCCCTCTGAAAGTCCGGCCCGCTCTGCCGTATTCAGGCTGGCCCCTCTGGGATTGATGATATATCCGTAAACGGGGTATCCTCCGTCTTTCAGGATGTCCAGGGTCACCGCCGAATCCTTCCCGCCGCCGATTGGCACCAGAAATCCTCCGGAACAGCTTTTCTCCCTCGCTGTTTTTGCAGTACCGGCGGCGGAATCTTCTTTTGAGGGATTCTCTTCCGGCTGAGAATCCTGGCAGTGAATCTCCATAAAATCTTCCTCCCGGGCCTCCTCTATGCCGTTCACATAGAAGAATTCTCCCAGGCCGTTGAAATACAGATGCTTCCACCATTGAATCTGGTCAGAGTCCAATTTTCCTTTTTCAATATAAACCTGGGGCGGGCAGGCAATCTTCCAGTAGCTGATTAGCTCCACCATCCCCAGAGAAAAGAGCATCTCCTCCGTCACCCGGCCTTTTATCTCTTCCTGCCGGCCATGGGGCAGAGGGAAGGTCCACCGAGGGGTGAAAACCGATAAGCCTTCAATTTCAAATGTATAGGTAATATTCAGCGCTTCTTCTCCCCATTCCGCCTCATATCCATGGTAATAAAAACGGGGATATTCCCTCCTCAGCTTTTCGTACTGCTCCATTTTTCACTCCGTTTCCGGCGGACTTCACTGCGGCCGCCAAAATATCCATAACAAAAAATCCGCCGCGCTTTTTTCTCTATTTGGCTCACGCACAGCGGATATTTTTTCTATTAGGTATTATATTCGAGAATGAGGGAATTTGCAAGGAAAGAAGTTTTCGTATGACGCTTTTCATTTCCTTCTATTTTGTAATTCCGTACTTTTTAAATGCGTCCATCAGCTGCTCTTCCGTCATGGAGTTAGCGCTCGCGGCATCGTGAAGAGTTAGAAAATTTTTTTGGATTAATTTATAAAGCTGTCGAAATTCTCCTATAGATTCGCCTTTTTTCTGGCCTTTCTTAACCCCTTCTTCATACGTATTCTTCAAATGACGCTCTTCATCATACTCCGTTAACAGCATCCCAATCACCTCCATTCGGTAGGACGTCAACAAATCTGTCAAAATGCCCTCTTCAATGCAAATGTCAATCGCTGCGCCTATGGCCGCCTCCAGTTTTTTCCCCTGGGCCGTCCCTTCCCGGATTTTTGAAATCAGGAACGAATACTCATACAGCTTCGGGCATTTTTCCATAATCTCTGTGTTGAAACCATAGTTGATGTTAATCACCCTGGCCTTGCACTCCAGCGCAGGTTCCTCCTCCTGCTTTTCAAAGGAATCGGAAAGCTTCAAAGTCAGTTCCGGCATGTGCTTCATGCGGTCCGTCCCGTTATAAAAGACAATAAACCGAGGTGTCGGGAGCGTCAGGCGGGTGGAGGAATAGATATCCAGCTGCCTTCGCTCCACATACTCCTGGTAGACCTTCACCATATAAAAGCAGCCTCTCAAGGGCATATTCGGGTTAAAGGTAGACTGATGTTCATAAAAATTCAGGCTGCCATCAATCAGAAAGGAGAGGTCGTTTTTCATCCGCATGTAGAGGACATTGTCCAGGGTGGTAATCTCCAGCTCCTCCGGATTTTCATAGTCAGAACCGTTGACCGCGTTGTAGAGACTCAAAAGGGCCTCCTTGTCCTCAAATACCTTCAAAAACAGCCGGTCCTTATGCTCCCTGTTTCCCTGTGGTTCGGCCATAGGCGTATTCTCCCTTCATTTTACTATGTCTGGCTTTGGATTGCAAAGATTTTCAGAAAATCAGATTCAGATTTGTTTTTAGAATTTCAATTTGAAATGCATTTAGATAGTTGTATTGTACCATGTCCACTAAACTCGTGAGATACCTCGTTAAGTGGACAGGTATGACTCGCACTAGGCTCGTAAAGACCTCGCCAAGTGCTCATATTATACCATGTCCACTAAACTCGTGAGATACCTCGTTAAATGGACAGGTATGATTCGCACTAGGCTCGTAAAGACCTCGCCAAGTGCTCATATCATATCACGGAGGGGGATATTGTGCAAGTTAAAAATAACTGCAAACCATAAATGCCGCCCTCATCCCCCCATCCACCCCGCCAGCACAATACTAGCTCCCATCCCCACCGCCGCAGCCAGAAGTCCTCCGGCCAGGGTGTAGCGGATTCTGGTAATCCCCGCAGAGCCGAAGTAGACGCTGATGCAGTACAGCACCGTCTCCGTGCTGGACATGAGGATAGAGGCCGTCAGGCCCAGAAGGGAATCCGGGCCGTATTCCTGAAACAGGTCCAGCACCAGACTGACGGCGGCGGAATTGGAGACCAGGCGCACCAGGGCCACCGGCATAATCTGGGCCGGAATGTGAAGGAGTTCTGCCGGTTTCGCCAGAAGGCCGCACAAAAAATCCAGAAAGCCTGAACTGCGCCACACAGCCACCGCCGTCATCAGTCCCACCAGGGTAGGCAGAAGTCCGGCTACCGTCCGCATTCCCTCCTTTGCCCCTTCCAGAAAGTCGTCCATCACCGGCCGGCCGGAGAGAGCAGCAAAGCCCAGGATATAAAAAACCAGAAGAGGGGTAATGGCCTGGGACAAGAACATGAGAATGCTCATACTCGAACCTCCTGCTTAAAAATGTGTCTATAATTCCGGATTGCTCCGCACTGCGTGCTCTCTCAATCCTTAAAACACAAAATGCCAGAAGCAGCCCGGGCGCGTCTTTGGCCCATATGCTTCTGGCATCATTCTATTCTTCTGCCGCCGGAGTCATGCCGCCTTTTTCTCTTTTTCTATTTCTATTTTCAAGCAGCGCTCCGCCCCTCTACTCTTCCATAAACAAAGGCGTGGAGTAATACCGGTCCCCGCTGTCAGGAAGAATTACTACAATGGTCTTTCCCTCATAGGCTTCCTGTGAGGCCAGCTTGATTGCCGCCTGAAGAGCCGCTCCGGAGGAAATTCCCACCAGGATTCCTTCGGATTTTGCCAGTTTTTTCGCCTGGCAGTAGGATTCCTCCTCCGTGGCGGTGATAATCTGGTCGTAAATCGTAGTATTCAGCACCTTCGGCACAAATCCGGCACCGATTCCCTGGATGCCGTGGGGGCCGCTCGTTCCCTGAGAGAGCACGGGAGAACCCGCAGGCTCCACCGCCACCACCTGGATGCCAGGCTTCTGTTCCTTCAGATACCTTCCGGTTCCGGTGATGGTTCCTCCCGTTCCCACCGTAGCTACAAACACGTCCACCTCGCCGTCCGTATCCCGCCAGATTTCCGGCCCCGTGGTTTCGTAGTGAGCTTTTGGATTGACGGGATTTTCAAACTGTCCCGCCACCATGCTGCCGGGAATCTCCGCAGCCATTTCTTCCGCCTTGCGGATTGCCCCTGCCATGCCTTCATCTCCGGGCGTCAGCACGATTTCCGCCCCGTAGGCCTTCAGGATATTCCTCCGCTCCAGGCTCATGGTCTCCGGCATGGTCAGAATCATGCGATATCCCTTGGAGGCGGCAATGGCTGCCAGGCCAATGCCTGTATTTCCGGAAGTGGGCTCAATGATGACCGAACCGGGCTTAAGCCTCCCCTCCTGCTCTGCCGCCTCAATCATGGCCTTTCCCACCCGGTCCTTGACGCTGCCCGCCGGATTTAAATACTCCAGCTTTGCCAGCAGTCGGGCCCGGAGCCCCTCCTGCTTCTCCAGATTCACCAGCTCCACCAGAGGCGTATTTCCCACCAGTTCCGCCGCGCTTTTATAAATCTTTGCCATCTGAATTCCTCCTTTACAATCGCAGGCCTTTAATATCCTTAATTCTTGAGAGAATCGTGTTGCAGCTGCAGCTGATTACCCCGGGAAGGGGGTCGATTACGTCCCGAATCAGACCTTCCATCTCCTCGCCGGAGGCCGCTACCGCGTGAATGTGAAGCCGGTTCTTTCCCGTCACCCGGTAAATCTGGGTAATGGTTTCATTATCATTTAAAATCTCCACCACCTTTCCAAAGGAATCCGGCTGAGTTTCAATCTCAAAATAGCAGGAAACCGCTCCGCTGATTTTCTGGGGATTGATAATGGTGGTGTATTCCTCGATGATTCCCCTCTGCTCCAGAGCCTGAATCCTGGCTTTCACCGCCACTCTCGAGATTCCCACCTGCTGTCCGATGTCCGAATAGGACATGCGGGCGTTTTCAATCAGAAGCCGCACAATCCTCTGGTCCAGCTCATCCAGTCCTTCTAAAAACATGGTCTTCCCCCTTCCTCCCGTTTCATTTCCCGTGCAGGCACCCGGCCAGATACCGGATGCCCCAGCCATGCCATCCAGCCAAGCCAATCTCACCTTCCACGGCCGTCTTTCTCTCCAGTATACAAAAGAACGCCATCAAATGCAATGGCTGTCTTGACTTCTGTATCTTGTTTTGCTATGATTCTTTCGTAACGTAATTTACAACTTTCGTTTTGAAATCAGCGGAACTGAAACTAATATTATTAAAACTGAGGTGTATAAAAAATGAACGGAGATTTAACCCGTGGACCTGTAATGAAATCTATGCTTTGCTTTGCCGTTCCTATGATTTTAGGGAACCTTCTGCAGCAATGCTACAACGTAGCAGACACCCTGATTGTAGGGCAATTTTTAGGGGCCAACGCTCTGGCGGCCGTAGGCTCCGCCTACACCCTTATGACCTTTCTCACCTCCATTCTCCTGGGCCTGTGCATGGGAAGCGGCGCCCTGTTTTCCATCCGCTTCGGACAAAAGGATGAGAACGGATTAAAGGAGGCTATTTTCGCCTCCTTTGTAATGATTGCGGTGATAACTATCCTTTTAAACGTGGCCGCATTCCTGTGCCTGGATGGAATCCGCCTGTTTCTTCGGGTTCCCGCCGACGTATGGCCCCTGATGCGGGAGTATCTGGCGGTCATCTTCTGCGGTATCGCGGGTACCTTTCTCTACAATTACTTTGCCTCCCTGCTGCGGGCGGTGGGAAACTCCATAATTCCCCTGATTTTCCTGGCTATCTCCGCTCTTCTCAACATCGGGCTGGATTTATGGTTTGTGGTGGGCTTAAACCGTGGTGTGGCCGGGGCGGCGGAGGCCACCATCATTTCCCAGTATGTATCGGGAGTGGGGCTGGCCGCCTATTACTGGCTGTGCTTCCCCGGCCTGCGGATTCAGAAGCGTCATATGAAGCTTCAACTCCAGTCTCTTCAGGAAATCGGAAGCTTTTCCATCCTCACCTGCGTCCAGCAGTCGGTGATGAATCTGGGGATTCTCATGGTCCAGGGACTGGTCAACAGCTTCGGCCCAACGGTCATGGCCGCCTTTGCCGCCGCCGTAAAAATCGACTCCTTCGCCTACATGCCCGTCCAGGATTTCGGAAACGCCTTCTCCACCTTCATCGCCCAGAACTACGGGGCCGGAAAGCGGGAGCGCATCCAGGCGGGCCTGAAAGGGGCCGTGGCCACCGCCCTGATTTTCTGCGTTATCATCTCCGCAGGGGTGTGGGTGTTTGCCCGTCCCCTGATGCTGCTCTTTGTAAATGCCTCTGAGACCGCTATCATCGCCGAGGGCATCCGCTATCTGCATATCGAAGGAGCTTTCTACTGCGGCATTGGCTGCCTGTTCCTTCTCTACGGCCTTTACCGGGCCCTGGGACGGCCCGGCATGTCCGTGGTGCTCACCGTCATTTCCCTGGGAACCCGGGTGGCCCTGGCCTATGTGCTCTCCGCCATTCCCTCCATCGACGTGGCGGGAATCTGGGCCGCCGTTCCCATCGGCTGGGCCCTGGCCGATGCGGCAGGACTGGGATATTATCTGGCAAAGAGAAAGAAGCTCCTGGCCTAAAACTGCTCGTTTTTCCAGTTGTGGTTCATCTCCGTGCTGGAGGCCGTTGCCTTCTGCAGCTGGTAGACGATTTCACTAAAATATCTGGGATTCACCTCATCTAAGGACAGGGTATCTTCGTCCTTTGGCCGGTCGTAGATATAGCTGCCTCTCCGGACCGTTCCGGTGCGGTAAAAGACCGCGTCGTACACCGTCACCATCTCTCCTTCTCCGGACACAAAGCTGCCGGAGAAGGTCAGATTCACGCTGATTTTCCCGTCTTCCCGGTAAAACTCATAGAATCCTCCCCCATCCTGAACAGAGCCCCGGTACCAGCCCATGGACTGGAGCTTGCCAAACAGAGACAAATCCATCACCATCCGGCCGCCGAACCGCTCCATCCGCTTCTGCCCCTTTTCCTCCGGGGTCACGGAAAATACGGGTCGGTCCAGCTGTTCGATGGACTGCTCTACCTCGTAATCCTCCAGCTGCTGTTTCCAGGCCGAAAGTTCCTCCTCCTTCAGCTCAATGGGATGGACCAGGCCGATTGTCCCCTCAGAGGGCAGTTCATATTCTTCCTCATCCATGGTGTTGAAGCTGCCGTCCTCCATATAGCGGAAGGTCTCCAAAAGCTGGTCCTCCTGGTATATCCCCCAAATCAGGCTGATGGCGAACTGGTGCATCACCGGATTTTTCACAAACAGCTTCTCCCAGTCCGAAACCTGCCATTTGCGGTTAATGGAGAGAGCCTGCTCCAGCCTCAGCTTCTGGGTGGATACCACCGCCTTCATCTGCTTTTTCAGCGCCTTAAACCGGGTGCTGGCCTCCTGGGCTTTCTCCGGGTCGTCGTTCTTTCCGGGAGCAGGCAGGGATTTCAGCCGCTTTCCGTTCTGGTCCTGAATCTCCAGCTCCAGGGAGGGGGACAGATAAACGGTAAAATGGCGGGGGCCGTAGTCGAAGGTCTGGCTCATATCCTCCCCAAAGCCCAAATCCGGCACAATGCGGTCCGCCAGCTCCTCCGGCGTCAGATTCAGCTTCTTTGCCGCCTCCATCAGGGCCTTCCCGGCGGCGGCCTTTACCTGCTTAAACTTAAATTTCCGGGAAATGCTGTCCACAATCAGAAGGCCTTCCGGCTCCGGGCTGAGCGCCAGGGCGTAGACGGCATCGCAGGCAATGGCTCCCCTGGCGTTCTGAGGCCACTGGCTGATCTGATGCTTCATCCGGCTCACCGCCTCCCTGCCTCCAAACGCGGAGGCGAAGGAGAGGATCCATTTCTGCTTGGCCGGAGCTCCCTGCTCCATCCAGCGGTCCCACACCTGGCAGGCAAAGGCCTTCAGGGAGCAGGGCTCCAACTCATCTTTCAGAAGAGCCAACGCCTGGGCCGGATTTTCTCCGGAGCACTCCTGACAGCCCACTAAGAGAGCCGCCAGCAGCTCCTCGGAAACCTGGGAGCCGTCCTTTTTCTTCACCGGCAGAAAGGCCGTGTCAAAAAGCCACTGCACCCGACGCTTCTTCCCCCCTTTCAGCAGGGAAGCCGCCAGCTCTTCTGCCGTTCCGGGGCCGGCTGCGCCGCTGCCTTCCGCCGTCCCCTTTCCGCCATTCTGACCCGCTCCTTCTGCTCCAAGTCCCAGAAGTCCCCGGCAGCGGGCGGCCACCTTCTGACTCTTCTCCTTTTCAAGCAGCCCCTCCAAATCCTCCCGAAACCGGGCCACATCCCACTTGCTGATGACCTCCAGGGCCATCTCCCTATGGGCGGACTTTTTGGAAGCCAGCATGGAGCGGATGTCCTCCTCCCACTCCGGATGTCCCGCGAAAACTGCTGTGAGCAGTTCCTTCACCTGCTTGGAACCGTCCCCCGCACAGGACAGCAAGGTCTCTTTATACTCCCCGGGAAATGCGTCCATAGCGGAAATGGCGGCATAGCGGGCAAACACCGAGCCCTGAGCGGCGATGGCGGGCCACTCCGTTCCCGTCCGTTCATGGCGGGATACCAGATAAGCCACGGCGGCGTCCATGCACTGATTTTTGTCCGTCTGGGAATAGAGGGTCCCCCAGGCCAAATCCGCTCCCCGAAGCTGCCAGGCAGCCGAAAGGCCGGCCTTCTCCTCCAGTTCCAGGAAATGTCTCATCTGCTCCTTCCGGTTTCCCTTCCAGGGGAACCAGAGCTGGCTGAGGCGGTAGCCCTGTTCCGCCAGAACGCAGACTGCCAAACAGCGCAGCGTAAAGTCATCCTCCCCGTAGAGGGAAATATAATTGCTCAGTTCCCGGTCATACCCATAGTTGTTTTTTACGCCAACTGCCTGAGCCGCCAGCTGGTCCAGGTTTTCCCCGGTCATCAGGTAATCCTCTGCCAGCCGCTGAACATTGCTGTCCGGAAAGCATTTGGCCAGATTCTGGGCCGTTTTCTTCCGCTTTAATCCGATTCCCTGGTCCGCCGCCGCCCTGGCGATGTCGGGGGCTGCCTGGCGAATCAGGTCCTGGATTTCCCTGTTTTCCCCAACCATGGCCTGGGAAGCCCCCTTAGCAAATTCCGCGGCCCTGGTCCGGTTCAGCTGCCGGACCAGCGACAGCCACAGCTCGTTTCCATTTCCAAGGCCCGCCTGTTTGGTAAGGAGGAGCTTCTCAACGGAAAGATGGGCCGCCAGCCACGGGACCTGCTCCTCCATCTGTTTCCGGGGAAGGGACCACCAGGCCCCGGCCAGCACGCTCCAGGGGGCAAAGTGCAGGCACAGGGTCAGGAAACGTTCTCCCGCCGGCGTATACTCCCTTGCCAAAAGGGCGCACACAGCCGCCCGGAGGGCGGAATAGGGGAAAAACTGCATGGAGGATAAGGCTGCCTCCAGAGACTTTGAAAGAAGGTCATCCGCGTTTCCGTTCTCCAGATACCGCTCCAGCTCCTGCCTCTGGCCGGGTGTGCAGGACTTGGCCGTCATTTCCTCCAAAGCGCGGCAAACGGAGCTGTTTAAAATTTCCTTCATCTGCCCGCTCTCCCGGTCCTCCCCGCCCAGAAGCTTCTGGAAAAATCCCCGCTTTTTCTCCCCGGCCGCATACAGATATACGGCGGCAAGGGCAGCCTGGGCGTCCGTTCTCTGACCCCTCCACTGGTTCCGGGCAGACAGCAGAAGGGCGGGATTTTTCTCCCCAATCTGAATCAGGTTCCGAAGGCAGGTGTTCTTCCCCTGGCGGAAATAGGCCTCCGCCAGAAGGGCCGCTTCTGCCGCCGGCCCCAAAAGGGCGGAAATGGAGTCCGCCCCGCCTTTCCCATCGTCCCCTATGGTCTCCTGGAGGGCAAAAATCATGGAAGGGCCGCCCGCCGCGTACAGGGCCCGAATCAGGCGGCCGCACATCTGAGGACGGCTGCGTTTGAAACGGGTCATCAGGGGCACGGCAGCCTGCCCGCCGCTGACCCATCCGGCCACCTGAACCGACAGAGGCAGCTGTCCCGCCCGGCTGGCCATCTGGCTCCGCCTCTGGTCCGCCTGCTTTCCAAAGTCCACCTGTTCCAGACCTTCCAAAAGGCTCTCGTCTCCCGGCTTATCCGGATCCAGGTATTCCATCAGTTTCTCTTTGCTGGCCCCGCGAATTTCCAGCGCGTCCAATGTTTTCTCAATCTCCTGCCGAATATGGTCCTCCCCAATTCTCATTCTGCTTTTCCCCTTTCCTCGTTTTTCCAATTCTCCTCCACCAAATCCAGGGACATTTTCTCCCGGCAGAGTTCCACATAGCGCACCATGCGGCACACTGCCCGTGTCAGCGGCTCCGGGTCCTTCTCCTGGGCGTGGCGCTGCTCCTCCAGAAGTTCCCCAATCTCTTTCATCCCTGTTCCGCCGGTGTGAAGGCCGGTATTCTCGCAGCGCGCTCCCAGCCTTTTCAACCGCTCTGCGGTTTCCGGCGGGCAGCTGGCGAATCCGCACTGGAGCAAATCCGTCAGCGCCGTCATCAGATCGTCCAGAAGCTCCCTCATGTTCTTCCACCCCAATCCCGGTAAATTTCAATTGGATACAGCTTCAGCCGCCCTTCCTCCACATAGCAGATTCCAAGGAAGGCAGCCCCCGTATCCCGGTCCGCCTCCAGGGACCGGGCAAACTGCTCCAGGGCCTTCACCACCCGCTCCTCCTCTTTCCGGTATTTTACTTCCAGCACCAGGGACCTGTCCTGGCCGTCCAGGAGAATCAGACGGAATATCTGGCGGATTTTGTCATACTCCTGCGTCCGGTATCCTGCGGGAATCACCAGGACTACCCGGTCCGCCTCGGGACCATTCGGAAAGAAGGGTCGCTTTTCCCGGAACATTTTTTCAAAATCCTCGTACTGGTTTTGAGAGCCCAGGCATTCCCAGGGCTTCACGGTCCCCAGGATGACGGCCCGGCTCTGCTCCGAGGAGGAAAGCCTTCTGTCCCCGGAGGCCCTGCCGCCCTGAAGCTCCAGCTTTTTTTCATAAAGGCCGCCCATCTCTCCCTCCAGCTGCCATGGGGCCGGATGGTATCCCGCATTCTTTCGGCGGGTTGGCTGGCCGTAAAATGTGGGCCGCACCCAGGTGTAGGTGTAAAACCGCTCCTGGTCCATTTCCCAGAAATAATAGATGACCCCCGCGTAACCGCTGTCCCCGTGAAATTCCCGCTCCCCCAGCAGGGTCATGGTCAAGGTGGGACAGGGCTCATATTCCGCCCGGAAAACGCCGGCCAGCTCCCGGATCTCCTTCTCCTCCCTGGCCTGGGTCAGTTTCCAGGCCCTGCGGTAGATTCCTGCCAGCAGCGAAAGAAGCTCCTCATCCCGGTAAGCGGCGCTTCTGGAAAAATACCGGCGGTACACCCCCGCCGCCGTCCGCAGCTCCCGCTCCAGATTTGGAATCTGCCTGCTGTGGCACAGGGCGGCCAACTGCTCCATGTGGTCGCAGACGGAATCAGGCAGCCTTGAAATTCCCGTCTGAAACTGCTCGGACACCAGACGGCAGACCTGATCCGCGATCCCCTTTATTTCTTCCTGGCTTCCCGCCTCCTGCTGCTCCTTTGAGAGAACCTCCGCGGAAATTTTTCCTTTCCAAATCTGATAGCAGAGAAGGGCCTGGGCCTTGTGAACGCACATCTGGCGGCTGTGGCAGGAACAGGCGGAGTGCTCCACCGGCACCAGAAGCCGGACGTTGGCCGGCTCCCAGGGCAGCTCCACAGTGACAATGGAGGTCTCCCTCATCTCCGGCAGCCCCTGGCTTTGGATTCTGGCCAACAGGCCGGCCAGCTTCCTGGTACCCAGAATTTTTTTAAGCTTCTCAGCGGGGTAATCCAGGAGGGGCGAGAAATCCGGCTTCTCCGCCTTCCCTGATTCCTCCGTCCCCGCATTCTGGCCCGCCGCCCCTGCATTCTGGCTCTCTGCCTCCGTATTCTGGCCCGCCGCCTGCTCCCTGGCCCACAGGATGGCCGTGATCAGGTGGCGGCAGATTCCCCTGGAAGGGCAGGTACAGACGCTGTCCCCCAGAGAAGGCCGCAGGGTGCAGGTCTCCCCGCCCGCCTCCAGAACCGCTTCCTCCCCCTGAATCCGCACCAGTGGAGAATAGCCCTGAAGATCCTTTTTGCCCCGGTTCACCGTGCCCTTATTGCTCAGGCCCATGAGGTAATCCTCGTCCGCCCGGGCCAGGGCCTCCCTTAATCCCTCGGGAAACTGCTCCATACCGACTCCTTCCTTCCGGCTGCCAAATCACCGCCGGTTTGTTTATGACATGATTTACGACATGGTCTGCGGCATTATCGATGGCGTTGCCTATGACATCATTTTTCCCAGATAATCTCCCAGCTGTTCCGGCGTCATGGCCCCCACAAAGGCCCCCATATCCGCCAGCACCCTGGCAACGGTGCGGTTGTAGGCCGGGTTGGCGTCCTGGTCCAGGGCCGTCAGGGCCGCCACCTTCACTCCGCTCTCCAGCAAATCCGAGCACACGCCGTAGAGGTTTGCCGCCGGGCCGCCCTCGCACAGGTCGGAGACCAGCACCAGCAGGGTTTTGTGGGGAGAGGAAATCAGACCCTTGCAGTATTCCAGGGCTCCCGCGATATTGGTCCCCCCTCCCAGCTGTACGCTCATCAGCACCTCCACCGGGTCGTCGGCGTAGCCGCTTAAATCCACCACCTGGGTGTCAAAAATCACCAGCCGGACCTCCACCATAGGCAGCCGGGCAAAGATGCCCGCCATAACGGCGCTGTGGATAATGGAATCCGTCATGGAACCGCTCTCATCCACCGCGATGACCACCCGCCAGGAATTGTACCGCTTCACCCGGCCGTTAAAATAGACCTGTTCCAGGAGAAGCCGTTTCTCCTCCCGGTCGTAGTGGGCCAGATTTTTCCGGATGGTCTTCTTCACATCCAGGTTTCGGATGGAGCGCACCGGGCTGCTGGTATTTCTCTGGATTTTCCCCAGAAGAGAGCGCTCCAAATCCATCTTCATCCGCTCCGTAAGCTGTGCCGCCACCTTCCGCACGATTTCCCTGGCAGCCGCCAGCACCTGGTCGCTCATGAGGTGCTTTAAGCTTAAAATCGTCCCCAAAAGGGCCTGGTTGGGCTCCAGCTTTTCCAATACCTCCCGGTCCGTCAGAAGCTCCTTCAGCTGATAGCGCTCCAGGGCATGGCGCTCCAATACCTGGACCGTCTCCTTTGGAAACAGGCGGCGCACCTCATTGAGCCAAGCGGCCACCGTCAGATGGCTTGCCTCCAGGCCTCCCTTCTCCTGCCGCTCGTCCGCCTTCTGCTCCCTGCTGTAGAGAAAATCCAGGGCCTCATCCATCCCTTTTAAGCTTCCATCCAGTCCCATATGGCCGGAGGCATTCTTCCCCAGCACCAGCCTCCAGCGGTTCAGCACCGCCTGATCGCTTATGGGCAAATGTTCCATTCCTTCTCCTCCTCTAAAGCCTGGCGGCGGCCCACTCATCCAGCGCTTCCCCGTATTCATACTCCCGAACGTCCACCGCCCTCTGCCTGCGCACGGAGGCCCCGCTGGCCCCATGGAGAGCCGCGGCCCTTGCCGCCAGCCGGTCCGCCTCCACCGGCGCAAAGTAGCTGAAAGCCAGCCGCAGCTCCGGCAGGAGGGAAACGAACTCCTCCTGGCTTAGACGGGCAAAAAGCCCGTCCAGCATCACCGTAAATTCCCCGTGAACCAGGGCCAGGTCCCGGGAGGTGGAGAAGAGTCCCCTGAGGAACACCGCGGAGGAGCGCATCTTCTCCCCGGTTCCCATGAGATACCCGGCGCAGATGCGAAAAATCTCCTCCCCTTTGGCTGTGTCTCCGCCGTAGAGAAGTCCCAGCACCCCGCCGTGAAGCCCGGGATGGATATTTGCGTCCCCTGCCATGGCCTCAAAGGTCTCCATCAGTTCTTCCCGCCTTCCGGCAAACTCCTTGCGCCCGGTAAGTTCATAGAGAAGGGCGCACACCTGGATGCAGTCCGTCAGCTGCTCGTCCCGGATCCTGGTCATAGAGGGCAGAAGCTGGCTCAGCTTGACAAAGCACATCTCCAAAAGCCTCTCAAGCCCTTTCTCCTCCTGGTGGTAAAGGGTTCTCAGACGGCACAGGGTATTCAGGCTGGCGCAGGCCTTCCCCAGGGAGAAAAAATCCCCGTCTGCGGCCAAAAGCTCCTCCATCCGCCCGCCAAAGTCCTGGGCCTCGCCGGAAATCCCCATGAGAAAACTCCAGACCATCAGCCGGGCCCCTTCTTCGGTGGCAGCCGCCCGGTCCATGCCCTCCTCCAGTTCCCTTTTGCAGGCTTCCTCCACCGTGGCCCCGGAAACAGAATGGTCGATGAGGGCGGCCATAACCGGGCCGCTCCACTGATAGCTCCAGATTTCCCGAATCAGGTTCCGGTCCCGACCATTCAGCAAATCCGGCCCCTTCTGCCGCCTGGCAAAGCCGCAGTCCAAAAAGCTGGTCCGGTAGAGAAATGCGCTAATCCCGCGGTGTCTGGCCGAGGTAAAGATATTCAGCACCACCTGACTGGCCGTGCTTTCCTGGATTTTCAGCCGGAAGGAGCGGCACTGCTCCTCAAAGTCCTTTACCAGAGGCGGGACCAGGGCCTGGTCGCAGAGCCGTCCCACACTCTTTCCCGTCAAAAGCCTGCTTAGAATCCGCAGGGGCTCCGAGACGGCCGGGGATACCTCCCCCTTCACAAAGGAGCTGAGGACGGCGTCCTGAAGCTCGTAAAGGCCGGGCTGTCCCTTTCCCCGCAGTTCCGCCAGACCTCTGGCCATATCCATGGCGCAGATTTCATCGTAGGCGGAGAGGACAAATCCGCCCTGTCTCAGGCGCCGCCCCGTCCCCACCAGGAAATCCAGGACAGCCTCGTCCCATGGCTGCTCTTTTTCCTCCTCCATCATGGTCCAGACCCGGTGGTAAAATCCGGGGGAGGGCATCCCGCTGGCATAGCCGTTTAAGACGTCCAGGGCCTCCATGGTATAGGCCATAGGGTAGACGCTCTGAACCTCTCCGGGAAGGCCGGGGCTCTCCTCCCCCTCCTCCGGGTGCAGCAGCCCCCAGGTGTGAAATCCTCCCGTCACCACCAGCACCCGCTGAAATTGGTTCCGAAACCCCTCAATCCGTTTTGCCATGTGGCGCTCCCTGGCCAGACAGCCATCCTTTTTCATCTCCTCTGCCGGCGTATTCTGCCGAACCAGAAGACAGTAGGTGTAAAGCTGTGCCGCAAATTCCCGGGTGCTCATGGCGAAAGCCCGGATTTCAAAATATTTTTCCCAAAACTCCTCAAAACTGCGAAGCCCCGTTTTCTCGCACAAAAGCTGCACAAACCTGCTGCGGCTCAACAGATAGTCGTCGTTGTAGGAAACCTTTTCCTCCTTTGAGAGAAGTCCCTGGTCCCTGGCCGTAGCCATGAGGATTTCCCCGTAGGAAAGGTCGATCAGATGGCAGCTGATTCCCAGCGCCATTGCCTCCTTCATCGCCACATACTCCGGCGAGCAGTCCGTAAAAGGATAATAGCACTTATAAGCGCCCTTCTCCTTTCCAATCCGGCCCTCGTTGTCCTGGAAGGAGTAGTACAGAGCCAGCGGCGTTTTAGATTCCTCCGAGGCCAGAACGGGAATCAGGGAATCAGCATTTTCCGGGCCCTCAATGAGAATGCAGTCCGGCCGGTATTCCTCTATGGCCTTTTTCAGGTGCCAGGAACAGGCGGGACTGTGGTGGCGAATGGGAAAATAAAGGCAGGGAGCCGAGAAGTCAAATGGAATTATTTCAGCTGCCGTCTGGCCTCGTAATAATTCTTCCATAGTCCTCCCTCTTTCTGGGACTTGTCCCGCACTACGGTGGAAAAATAGCTTCTCAGCTTCTCCAGATCCTCCCTGGATTCCTTCTGAACCGCTCCCACCAGATTCTGGACCATGCAGTCCATTTCCATATGTCCGTCGCCGTAATAGTAGGCGTTCATCATGGTCTGATAGTAGACCGACACCGCCTCCGCCGTGCTCATCACGCTGCCCGGGGAATCGATGCGGTGGCCCATAGAGGAGACGCCCTCCCGCAGCTCGTGGAAGGTGGAGGCCAGAAGCTCTGCCGCCTCCTCGTCCGGCTCCATCTCCATCCCGGCGGACCGGGACAGTTCCCGGACCTCATTTAAGATAATCTGCTTTTCCAGTCTCACGTCCCGCACCGGCTGGACGGTCTCAAAATTGAACCGCCGCTTCAGGGCGCTGCTCATCTCATTGACGCCCTTGTCCCTGGTGTTGGCGGTACCGATGACGTTAAACCCCGAACGGGCAAAGAGCAGCCCCTCCTCCCCCAGCTCCGGCACATTCAGCACCTTGTCGCTCATAACGCTGATCAAGCTGTCCTGAATCTCCGCCGGGGTTCTGGTAATCTCCTCAAACCGGGTCAGGATCCCCTTCTCCATACCGGTATACAGCGGAGAAGGCACCAGGGCCTGGCGGGATGGGCCGTTGGCCAGAAGAAGGGCGTAATTCCAGCTGTATTTAATCATGTCCTCCGTGGTTCCGGCAGTTCCCTGGATGGTGTTGGTGCTGACGCCGCTGACGGCCGCGGAGAGCAGCTCCGACAGCATGGTCTTGGCCGTGCCCGGCTCTCCCACCAGCATGAGCCCCCGGTTTCCCGCCAGGGTAATGATGCAGCGCTCCACCAGGGCGTCATTTCCCAGATACTTTTTCTGAATCCGGACCTCCTCCCCATCCAGAAGCAAAGGCTCCCTGCGGCCCAGGATGAAATCCCGCACCGCCCTGGGACTCAGCTTCCAGCCCGCCGGTTTCCGGTTGCTGCCGTCCGCCGCCTCCAGGGCTTTCAGTTCTTTTTCGTATCGCGACTCCGCAGGCCTGCGGATTTGTTTTTCCCCGCTCATGGCTAATCCTCCCCACCTATTTCCGCATAATGTCTCTGAGACGATTATACCTGAAACTACCGCACAAATCAATTCGCGGCCCGTGAAGGCAGCAGATCTTAATGCCCCTTTCTCCCCATCACCCTGCAAAACACCACCGCCGCCGCCGTACTCATGGCCGTAGCCGCAATAGCCGGCCCCACAATGGCCGCCGGGGCCGCGCTTCCATACTGAGTTCGGTACACAATCATATTAATGGGAATCAGCTGCAGGGATGAAATATTGATAATCAGAAAGGTACACATCTCGTTCCCCGCTTCTCCTGCTCTGCGCGCAGGCCCCGCCGCCAATCCGGCCCTGCGCTTCTCCTCCAGCTTTTTCAGCTCCTCCATGGCTTTTAAACCCGCAGGCGTAGCAGCCCATCCAAGTCCAAGAAAATTGGCAATCATATTGACGGAAATCTGCCTGGCCGCCTCGGACTCGGGCGGAAGCTCTGGAAACAAAAACCTCAGGACCGGCCTCATGGCCCCGGACAGACGCTCAATGAGCCCTGCCCTCTTTCCCGCTTCCAGCACTCCGGTCCACAGAGCCATTACCCCCAGCATGGTAATGCACAGGGAAACCGCCTCCCCGGAGGCGGCCAGCATCTCGTCTGTCACCTGGCCTAAAGTGCCATGAAAGGCGGCCCAGGCGATTCCTGTGAGAATCATCACGGTCCATAAGATGTTCAGCATGTCAGTCCTCTGTCAATTCTATTCATCGTTACTACTTTATGTGGGCAGGGAATCATAGATGAATCGTTTTTCATCCAGCTTTAGGAACAGGCATTCAGATCTAATTCTCCGTCTTCTTCTGGTCCAGTCCGTATTCCTTCATTCTGCGATATAGGGTTGTCCGGGAAATTTTCAAAATTTCCCCGATCTCCTTTTTTGTATACCTTTTTCCAAAAACATCCCCGTTCATCAGCGCTTCAATCTGTCTGCGTTCAATCTCCTTCATGGAAATAAAGTAATTCTCCTGCGGATGAATCATTTCTCCTTCCGATTCCAAATCATCCCCTCCCTCCTTGATAATTTTTTCCAGTATTGTTTCAATTTCTCCAATAGACAGATGACGGTATTTCTGCCATAACGTTTCCAGAAGCCCCGGCGTAATCATCTCTCTGTTTTGATTCCATACCTTACTGTAATAGGAGAGACCTGAGAATGCAAATTTAATAAACGCTTTATAATCGTTATGTATGGTTTCTGGATTGCTGATTACATGGTGTGAAATCTCCAAATACAATTTCTCGCTGAATTTCCCCGCCTGCACAAGTTCCTTCAAATTTTCTGTCGTACAAAATATAAAGCGTACATTGATACGAAGGCTAAAGCCATGTTTAACTTCCAGTTTTTCCTTTTTCATCAGTTCCGCTAGTTTGTCCTGCACATATCTGGTCATTTTTTCCGGCTGCACAATAACCATCGTTCCATTGTCCATACTCCTCAGAAGCCCGTATTCGTCCATTAAATACTGATCCAGAAGATCACGGTAAACATTCTGCATATAAATTACTTTAATGCCTTCCAGCCTTCTCTCGGAGTGATTAAAGACTGCCTTGGCAATTAATTCATTCAACGCATTATCGCTGCCGGTAATCAGAAGGTTCTCGTCTTTTTCCGCTAGCTCCTTCGCCGTTTCAATTACATCTTCCCCCACAAACTCCGAAATCCAATCAAATGTCACCAGAGTACCTTCCAGAAATTTAACAGAGGAATCATGAATCTGCTGATAGGGCCGGAAACAAAAAATAATTCCATACTCCTGACCGCTGTAGTAGATCTTCCGACTTTTTACCATCCCATAAAAAATCCCGCTTCCATAGTCGATGGATACCTTCACATTTTTTAAGTCCTTATCGCTTTTATACCAATCTTGAAAAATCGGATAAATCTCCATAATTTTCTTTCCAGCCTGAGAGCGATTGACTTGAAATTCCCTTTTAAAGGAGGTATTCATGTATTCAATATTCCCATAGGTATCCGTGTACACCACCGCATCGTCCATTAAATCCAAAACTGCTTCCAACTGATGAATCCTCTGCTGCAAACCTTTCTTTTCCATATGTTCCATCATACGTACAGCTACCAGATCAGCCATGCTCTCCATAAACGATACGGTAGAATCTAATTTTTCAAATAATGTCTTAACCTTAAAACGCGGAAGAATCAGAGCTATTACCCCAATCACCTGATTTCCGTAGTGAATAGGTACCCCTACAAATCCTTTCATTTTACAGACTCTGTATTTTTCACATTCCCGGCAGCTTGTAACTGCAGATTTATCTTCAATTAAAAGATTATGGCGGTTAATCAGCACATCCGCAATCAGAGAACCGATTTTAATGTCCTGATAAAGGGAAAAGTATTTAAAAGCACTGCCCACAATGTTCATGTTGGAATCCGTAATAATCACATCCGTATCTAACACATCCGATATAACGGAGGCGAAATTATCTACAAATCCTTTGATTGTTCCTAGTCTACTGTCCATGATGTCACTCTCCTGCAATATAAAACACAAATAGGCTTATCGCACAGATTTCTCAATCTGTGCGATAAACCCGCTCATTTGGATCCACCAATTATTAATTCTTTTTAATTCTTACTTCACAGATATCATCGCCGTTCGCGATGGTCTTTCCTAAATGGAAGTCAAATCCCATCTTCTCGCAGATTCCTCTGTCCCCGTCCATCGCAATATCACAGAGAACAGAACATTCTTCATCGGTAGCCCCTAATTTCTTCCATGCCGCTACCAACGGGCAGTAATGGAAATCAACGCTGAGTTCGTGATCCGTACAGGTATCCTCCATCTGGAATACACCTTTTACATTGTCATTTACAAATTCTTTGTGGAATACACTGAAATCATCGGTATGTGTATACTTGTTTTCTCCGTGGAACCGCCCGCACTCGAGAATGGCCTGATGGGCAAATTCATCATCCAAGCCTCTTTTCTTGGCCTCTTTATACATCAGATAAAACCAGGCCGCTCTGTGCTCAAATGCATTCCTCAAATCCTCAATATGTTGTCCTCTGTCCTCGGGTTTGTTTTTAATCATGTTTTTTTCCTCCTGCAATTTTATAATTTTTGTGCTATATAATCCATCAATGTACATATCTGATATGACATTGTAATAGCCCCAGGGTCTAAATGTCCTACGCCTTTATTCGCCTGATAGGTTGCCCTTCCTCTCACTGCTTCCATATTTTTTGTGTTTTCAGCCCCATCCTTAGCCGCCTTTTCCACTCTGGCACACAGTTCCTGGTCATTTACATTTTTTTCCAAGCACTCTTTATATTCTCTAACAGCCGGGGCCAGGCTGTCAATCATTGTTTTAAATCCTTCCTGGGCTTGGCCGCGTGAAATGATCGCTTCCAGCATGGCCTCCAAAACATCCAGAAGTTCTTTCCTTCCTAGGGTTTCTTTTCCGGAAACCGTTTTTGCAGCCGCCAGGTAAGCGCTGCCGTACAGAACTCCCGAGGAGCCTCCAATAACAGACATCATAATTTTTCCAATTTCTTTTAACTCCTCGCTGATACTAAGCGTTTTGAGCCGATTTGCTTCCTGCACCAGCTTCTCAAAGCCCATATTAATATTGGACCAATGATCGCCATCTCCTGTAGCCAAATCCAGCTGTGTTACATAATCCTGATTTTCATGAATTTTCTGATAGGCCCGCTCAATATACTCCATATAATCAGAGGCCGTTAATTGAAATCCCATTGTTCTTTCCTCCTTAAAGCTTCAGCGCCGGCGTATCACAGGGCGCATCCAGCAGTTCTTTTAATTCCTCATCCAATTTCATCAAGGTGATTGAGCAGCCTGTCATATCCAAAGCGGTTGTATAGTTTCCCACCAGAGTCTTATAAACTGCAATTCCCTTCTCCTTTAAGTATCTTTGAACTTCCTGGTTCAGTATATAAAGCTCCATCAGCGGAGTACCTCCCAGACCATTGACAAGAACCGCCACCTGGCTTCCGGTATAGTCATAGTCCGCCAGGATATGATCCAAGAGAATCTCTGCTGTTTCTTTGGCCGTTTTAACAGAGGTCCTCTCCACGCCGGGTTCGCCATGGATTCCCATACCAATCTCAATCTCGTCCTCTCCCAGGGAAAAGCCAGGCTTTCCTACTGCCGGAAGGGTACATGGCGACATAGCCATTCCCATGCTGCGAATATTGTCAATCGCATGCTGAGCCGCCCTCTTGACTTCTGAAAGCGGTGCTCCTTTTTCAGCCATAGCCCCGGCAATTTTGTGAACAAAAACCGTACCGGCTATTCCCCTCCTTCCGGTGGAAAATGTGCTGTCCGGAACTGCCACATCGTCTTTCACCACCACAGTCTCCACCTCTATGCCGTCTGCGTCAGCCAGATCAGAGGCCAGGCCAAAATTCATAATATCTCCGGAATAATTCTTAACTACCAGCAAAATTCCTTTTCCGGCATTCATATGCTCAATTGCCGCTCCGATCCGGTCCGGACTCGGAGATGAGAATACATTTCCGGACACAGCCGCATCCAGCATGCCCTTCCCTACAAAACCGGCGTGAAGCGGTTCATGGCCTGCCCCTCCTCCTGAGATGACTGCCACCTTATCGCCCTTTTCTTTTCTTGAAATGACCTCTGCTCCGGGAATGTATTCCAGCTGATCCGGGTATGCAAGACACAGACCGTTCAGCGCCTCTTTTACTACATCCGCAGGATTATTGATAATCTTTTTCATATTTTCCTTCTCTCCTTCTTTATCCAATACCCAGGTAGGCTTTCTTAATTCTTGGATCCGCAGCTATGTCCTTGGCCGCTCCCTGCATTGTTACCAAACCGTTTTCAATCACATAAGCGCGGTCCGATGTCTGAAGCGCCATATTTGCGTTCTGTTCGATCAGTAAAATGGTAACCCCCTGCCGGTTGATCTGGCGTATCATTTCAAAAATCATAGCCACAAAATTAGGGGCCAATCCCAAGGAAGGTTCATCCAAGAGCAGTAGTTTCGGGTCTGACATCAGCGCTCTTCCTACTGCAAGCATCTGCTGCTCGCCTCCGGACAACGTCCCAGCTTGCTGCCGGTAACGTTCTTTCAATCTTGGGAATAGTTCGTAAACTCTGTCATATCCCTGTTGAATCGCTTCCCGGTCTTTTACAATATAAGCGCCCAGTCTGAGATTTTCCTCCACCGTAAGTTCCGGAAATACCTCTCTTCCCTCTGGTGAAATACTGATTTTGATTTGTGTCATTTTATAAGGGGGCGCATTCGTAATATCTTTTCCTTCAAAAACCACGGTTCCCTTACTGGATTTGGTAACACCGATTATGGTGTTTAACAGCGTGCTTTTTCCTGCGCCGTTGCTGCCAATCAGAGAAACAATTTCTCCTTGTCCCACTTCCATATCCAGCCCCTTCAGCGCATGGATTGCTCCGTAATATGTATGTAAATTGCTGATCTTAAGCACCTTTTTGCCCTCCTCCCAGATAAGCCTCTATCACCTTCGGATTATCCGCAATCTCTCTGGGAAGTCCTGACGCAATAGGCTTTCCATGGTCAATCACATAGATACGGTCTGAAACATTCATTACGACGCTCATATCATGCTCGATCATTAAGATCGTATATCCCTGATCCCTCAGCTTATAGATAAATTCCATCAGCTCTGCGGATTCCTGCGGGTTCATACCTGCCGCAGGTTCATCCAGGAGAATCAGGCATGCGCCGGTAGCAATCGCTCTGGCAATCTCCAGTTTTCTCTGCTCTCCATAAGGAAGGTTAGAAGCATACTCATCACGTCTGTGATCCAGATCTATGGACTTTAACAAGCGGATCGCCTCTTCCGTAACCTTATCCTCTTCTTTCCTGAATTTCTTTGTACGGAAAATCGACTGGAAGAAATGATAGTTGGTGCGGATGTGAGCGCCAATCAGTACATTCTCAATGACTCTCAGATCAGAAAACAGCCGGATGTTCTGAAATGTTCTGGAAATACCCGCTGCCACAATACTTCCCGGCTTCTGGTTTTGAATTTCCTTTCCGCGAAAAATAATTGTCCCTTCATCCACCTCGTATACACCGGTCAGCATATTAAAAACCGTCGTCTTCCCGGCACCATTAGGTCCGATGATGCTGATAATTTCTCCCCGCTTTACTTCAAGGCTTACATGATCAACCGCAACAATACCGCCAAACCGCTTCGTAATATTCTCTACTTTCAGTAAAACATCCTGTCCCGCCATCATCAGTCCTCATCTTTCTGCCATAAATTTAACGGCTTATCCTGATCTGCCTGCTCCACTCTTTTTTGAACCTCCGGACTCAGCCGATACGGAAGGGTAGATCTCCATCCCAAAATTCCCTGAGGTCTGAATCTCATCATGACGACCAGAATCACTCCATAGAGGACGAAACGATACTCCATCAGGAAACGGGATACTTCCGGAAATGCAATCAACAGGGCTGCTCCTACAAACATTCCCCGGATGGTTCCCATTCCTCCCAGAATCACTACGCTGAGGATCAAGGTAGATACATCGAAGTTAAAGGTATTCGGATCAATATATCCAATCAGTGTCGAATACAGGGAACCTCCCATTGCGCAGATGCATGCCGAAATGACAAATGCTAATATTTTGTATGCTGTTGTATTAATTCCCATCATAACTCCAGCCAGTTCATCCGCCCGGATTGCCTGCATGGCTCTTCCCGATTTGGAGCGAAGCAGCGCAATACAGAACAAAGTCGCTGCCAGAAGCAGAACCAGCATCAGATAGTACAGTCCATAATTTGAAATTGTCAGATCGATTCCAAAAAGAGAGGGCTTGGGAATATTTTTAACTCCAAGGGTACCGTTCGTTACCGGCGTCCAGTTCATTGCGATCATTTTAACGATCTCCCCGAATCCCAGGGTAATGATCGATAAATAGGTGCCCGTTACCCTCAATGTCGGAAGTCCCAGAAGCACTCCCACCAGACCAGCAACTACCATCCCAAGAATTGTTGCCCCAAAAAAGTTCATTCCCATCTTTACTGCCAAAAGTGAAGATGTATAAGCGCCGACTGCTACAAAGCCTGCATGTCCCAGTGAAACCAGGCCCGTATATCCGGTCAGTACATTCAGCCCCAGAGCAAAAATCACATATGAGCCAATCTTAACAGCAACGGTAAGAAGGTACTGGTTGTTCAGCGCCATCGGCAATACAATCAAAACTGCCATCAGAAGGGCCACAAGAATCTTTTTATTGCGATCTGCGAATAACTCTGCCTCATGAAGCAGAGGTCGTTTCTCTCTCTTCTCCGTCTTTTCCATGCAGCTACACCTTTGTGATTCCTTTCCGTCCAAACAGACCGTGCGGTCTGACAATCAGAACTATAATCAGAATAATAAACGCCACCGAATCCCTGTAAGTAGAGCCCAAAAAGGTGGCCGCCATACTCTCCGATACTCCAACAATCAGCCCACCCAACAATGCTCCGGGCAGGCTTCCGATTCCGCCCAGAACTGCTGCCGCAAATGCCTTCAGTCCTGCCATAAAGCCCATGTTCGGATAAACGATCTGATAATAGCCGCCTACCAAGGCTCCTGCAATAGTTGCGGAAACTCCCGCTAAAAAGAACGTAAACGATATGATAAAGTTGACATTAATCCCCATCATATTCGCGGCTTTTGCATTCTGCTCGCTGGCCCTCATTGCCAGGCCAACTTTTGTTTTATATACGATAAATACCAATATCAGCATAAGGCAGAGAGAAACAACACACATCATAATCTGCATGACAGAAATTGTGATATTTCCCAAAGCAAATGAGCCGTCTCCGAAAATCTGAGGGAAGTTTCTTTTCTCTGATCCCAAAAATACAATCATCAGGTTTGTAATGATGTTAGAAATTCCGATCGTTGTAATCAGAGAAGCAATCGGCATGGACTGTTTCTTTCTTAAAGGCTCAAGAGCCGCCTTATCAATCAACACGCCCAAAATTCCCGTCAGCAGCATACTTGCCAGAATCCCCGGAATAATGCCGAAATTCATTCCAATAAATACCATTGCCATTTCAGCGCCGAAAGCATAGATTGCGCCGTGTGAAAAGTTCACCAGCCTTAAAATGCCAAATACCAATGAATAGCCCACCGCAATCAGAGCATATCCCATTCCCAAAGCCAGGCCATTAAATATCTGTTGTACTAACATGAGATATCCTTTCTCCCGGCGCCGGTACGGCGCCGGATTTCTTTATGCTTAACCAACTAGTTCATCTTGACAAATTTTCCATCCTGAATGGTTACTTTTACAAACTCCTTATCTACATCTCCGTTGGAGTCAAATTTTGTATCTCCCGTAACGCCAGGATACTCAATCTCGTAAAGCTTATTTTTTACAGTTTCCGAATCTGTCGTTCCTGCTTCCTTAATTGCCGTCAGAAGCATTCCCACGGAATCGTATGCCTGGGAGGTAAGAGCGGAAGGCTCTGCTCCGTAGGCCTCCTTATAGGCCTCCACGTATTCTTTAATTTCCGGTTCATCAGATTCCGAGAAAAAGATTACAGGGAAACAAACACCTTCCACCGCATCTCCTCCCAGTTCAATCAACTGCTGACTATAGGCGTTAGAAAATCCCACAATCGCAATATCCGGATTAACCTGTTTATACTGTCTGGCCACCGGCGCAACCAAATTGTACATTCCGCAGCAGATTACCACATCTGCTCCTGCTTCATTTAATTTTGTTATGGCTGGTGAATAATCATCGGATCCTTCCATTACCTCTTCATGAGCCACAATTTTTACATCCGGATCGTCGCTGTTTTCAATTAATTCCGTAATAACCTGCGAAGTATTGGTTCCCCAGTCAGTCATAATCGAGATGATCCCAATGTTTTTCTTTCCAAGATCATTCACCGCAATATCAATGCTGGCTTCCGCCTCCTTGGAAATTACCGTGTTATTGCGGAAAATATAGTCACCGATGGATGAATAATCCGGATGAGAGGAGGACGGAGAAATTTCGATAATCTGATTTTCCTGATAAATCGGAGCGGCAGTCATACAGACTCCGGAAGCAAAATGTCCGATTACCCCTACAGCAGTCTTATCAGAAACAATTTTCTGCGCAATCGTTGTTGCCTCCTCTGATGTATTTTTATCATCATAGGCCACTATCTCAATTTGCTTTCCTAAAACCCCTCCTTCTTTGTTCCATATCTCTGCCATCAGATTTGCAGCGTTGGTAAATCCGATTCCATATTCCGAATTATCTCCCGTCATAGGTCCTGCAACCGCAATCTGAATCGTCTCCTCTCCGGAACCAGCCGAAGAACTGCTCTCAGATGTGGCAGATGAGCTGCCGCATCCGGAAATGAGGCTTGCCGTTAGTGTCAATGCCGCAATACTCGTCCAAATTCTTTTCTTCATTAAATTTTCCTCCGTTCCTTTGATGTATTGCATTATACATTTTATTTCAATGTTTTTTGTATATTTTGCATATTTTCATGAGTAATTCACAGCAATTTTTTATATATAATTAATAATTACGAGTTTATTTCATCATTTTTAATAATGCAAATTTCAATTATGTTTCAAGCTGAAACACCGTCTTCTACAAATTTAAATTTTTTACCTCCATAGGCCCAAAATACATCTCCATATCCCATAACCCTCTTCCGATCACCTTCGCAGTTGACCAGGGTTGTTTCATGAAAGATTTTTGAAAGTATAAGAAGATCAGATTTTATCGAGGGTTATATACGTTATACAAATACGTACATATCTCTCGATTTTTCGTTCCTGTATAGGCAGAATGTCTATATAGTATAGGTATACTCCACCTATGCAGAAAGGAGGACAATTATGCCAGTAACTGAGAAAAAATATCCGGATTGGGTTCAAAGCTACCGAACAAAAGGGACTACTGTGAAGAAAAAAGGAGGTTCCTACTATCTCTATAAAAGGACATCCCATCGCGTGAAAGGAAAAAAGTACCCACAGCCAGTCGATACTTATATCGGCGTGATCACTCCGGATGGAGTGATACAAAGCACCAAAAAGAAAGTATCTCCGACAGATGCGGAAGTTTGGGAGTATGACTTTTCGAAAGCGGTCTGGGAATTATGTCCGGATGATTGGAAGAAACCTTTAGGAGACAACCGGGAGGATGTTCTGTCCATCATTCTTTTAAAACAATCCCCTACATCTTATATCCAACGGAACAGGACGATAAAAAAAGAATCCGATTTCCACTATCAGTTCGCAGCCCAAACGGCATCCCTGTCACGCCGGATCTATAAACAGTGTGGTGTGGGGCTGGAAGATCTCCATAAGCTGGATCGGATCTATCTGGTATGCCTGGATAAGATTGAGATCATTTCAAAAATCATGAAGAACAGAGGGAGCTTTTGGGAAAAGTGGAGGTGGTATTAGACATGTGCTGAAAGAGGATTCCGAACCGAAAGGCTGATCCATTATTTCAGGCTGATCCCGGATGATCGATGCGGCAGAGAGAGAAGACATGACCTTGTGGAAATGCTGGTATGCGTCACCCTCGGGTTCCTTTGTGGCCGTACAACGATCCGCAGGAGCCTGAAATGGTGTAAGGCCCATCCGGAAGAGCTGTGGCAGCATATGGAATTGAAGTACGGGATTGCCTCGCCTTCCTCCATTATGCGGAATTGATGAGGAATTCGCTCCGTATGCTTTTATGGAATGGATCGGGGAGATCGTGGACTCAAAGAATACCCATCTTGCTATTGATGGGAAAGCACTGTGCGGTGCGACGGAAAAGACAAAAGGAGAGACAGCTCCGATGCTGCTGAACGTAGTGGAAACGTTCCATGGATCCTTGCACAGCTTCCGGTTGATTCAAAGACGAATGAGATTGCGGTGATTCCTGAATTGTTAAAGCTTTTGGATATCAGAGGAAGCATAGTAACGATTGATGCGATTGGGACACAGAGCGCAATCATGGAACAGATCCATGAACAGGGCGGGCATTTTGTATTGCCAGTAAAGAAAAACCAGCCAGAGGCTTATGGGGAGATCCATGCGTTCATGGATAAAGTGGAAGAGGAAGCCGGGAAAAAGACGGGATTCCGGATTCTGTCATGCGGGAGTATCTTGAAAAATATGAAGAAATCAGCCAGATGGAAAAGAACCGGGGTAGAAACGAGTATAGGGATTGTCAAATATATAACGATACATCAAACCTAACAAAAGCGCAAAAAGAATCCCAGCCCCATCTGCGGAAGATGGAATTGGGAAAGATGCCCAGTGTACGGCACTGTTCTCAGACCTTATCCTTACCGCGGAGGAGCTGGGAAACATAAAAAGAATGCACTGGTCAATAGAGAACCGGCTGCATCATGTACTGGAGGACACATTCAGGGAGGACCGGTCGCCAGCCAGAAAGTCCCGAAACACCCTGTCGCTCATCAGAAAATTTGCATACAACATCCTGCGTCTGGCAGTGTACGGGACAGGCTTGACAACGGTCATGACAGAAATGATGGAGAAATGAAATAACAGGATTGCATAAATTAGATCTGCTCCTGAATAGTTCATGAAACAACCCTGGAACAACCTCCCGCCCCTTGCTTTTATCCCATTTTTCAGGTATACTAAAAGGGAAACCGGGCCGGCTGCCGGTTTTTAAAAGAACGTTGAAAAAATTTTTTAAAGAAACGGGGTTTTATTATGAAGCAGCTGAGAGTCTTCTTGCTGCGTTTGAAACAGGAACTTACAGACACGTTCACCTTCCAAAGAACGTTCTCAATTCTTCTTGGAACAGCCATTATTTCCTTTGGAATTACCAACATTCACAGCCGGGTAGGAATTTCCGAGGGAGGCGTATTGGGACTGCTCCTTCTTTGTAACTTCTGGCTGGGAATTTCGTCCTCTATTTTATCTCCCTTGCTGGACGGCTTGAGCTATCTCCTTGGTTTTAAATACCTGGGCAAAGAATTTTTAAAAACATCCATTCTTGCCTCCGTCAGCTTAAGCTTCTTTTACCGGGTATGGGAGTCATTTCCGCCTGTGCTGCCGGATCTTTCCTCTGATCCACTGATCGCTTCTATCACAGGAGGCTTGTTCATCGGTATCGGATGCGGCCTTGTAGTACGGCAGGGGGCTTCCAGCGGCGGCGATGATGCTTTGGCGCTGGTAATCTCCAAGATAACCGGATGGAAAATTTCCCGGGCCTATCTCTTTACGGATGTGACGGTGCTGACATTGTCTCTGTCCTATATTCCGCTCACTAAAATCATTTTCTCTTTGATTACAGTGACTATTTCTTCCTTCCTGATCGATTTCATTTCCACATGGGGGAAAGATTCGGACGAGGACGGCGATTCTAAGAATCAAAAAGTTTCCGGGCAGACTCTTGTCTCGGATTCCGTCTCTTCCCGATAAATAAATATGCTTGACGATGGAGTACAGCCGGCCTTCTTCAAGCGGCATAAAATAAGCAGCCCACACAGGTCCAACTCCTGTGCGGGCTGCTTGCTATTCGTTTAATTTTTCTCCACCGGAATATAAATTTCCAGATAGTGATTCAGCTTTTCTCCAATAAAAACCGTCATCATGGCGTTGACGTAGACTGTGTCCTGAGGCCTTACTCCCTGTTCCCTGCCCCATTCGATCATCTGCTCCACCAAGCTGGCTTCCGGCAAAACCTGCTCTGACCGTACCACGCAGTAGATACAAGGGCGTTTTTCTGTAGTCTGGCAGATAAAATCCTTCCGGTCCGCTTTCAGGCAGTCCGCCACTTTTTGGTAGACAATCATCTGCGTCTCCTTATGGATCAGCCCCTCTTCCTTTGAGTAGGCAAATACGTTGTAGAAATAGGTCATATCCAGGCCGCTCTCCCCGGCGGAGATACGGAACCACTCCTTCACTCCGTCCTCCTGGGAACCGCAGCGATCCACTACATAGCCATCCGGAAATTTCTGGAAGCTGAAACTCTCCATACAATTTTCAATAGAGTCCAAATCCCCCGCCACCAGACGCAGCCTTGCGATGGCCTGATAATGGCGGCGCATCTCCTCCTCCTCTTCCTTCAGCCGATTCAGAACATGGTTCTTTAAAAATCCTTCCTCCACATCCTTTCCCAGAATCCCGTCAATCTCCTCCAGACTGGCATTCATCTTCCTGTGGTACATGATGTACATCAGCTTATATAAATCTTCCTGGGAATAGCAGCGATAGCCGTTCTCTTTCTTTTTTGCCTTAATAATTCCCTTTTTCTCGTAAAAACGCAGGGCGTCACAGCTGAGCCCCACGATTTTGGACACATCGCCAATCTGATATTCTGCTTCTTTCATCTGCCCTCACCTGTACCTTAAACCGGGACTCCACTCATGCGGAATCCCGGACTTTGTATTCTCCCTACACTATAAATCCAAGACAGGCGCAGGTCAATGACCCTGTTAAAAATGTAATAAATGTAATGAAATCGTAAGCGGTCAAATGGCCATTGAAATCAAAGGCTCTACACCTGAATTCTTCTCTACAGCCCTTTCAGAACATGTTAGGATTAAAAAAATGCGCGCGTGTAAATCTGCGGGGATAGCACTTTACAAAACATGGAGGGGGTGGTACTTCTTCCGGCCTCAAACCCAGGATCTGATTGGCGTTCAAACAGGACTGATGCTTTCCGAGGATAAGGCCGAAGATATTTCACTGTCCCGCATCTCAGATGAGAACCGGAGCATCTTCAATGACTCGAAGGACGGAATCCTGACCTATGACCAGTGCCGTGAGGAAGGAATTTTCACCCAATATACAAGCGGATTATCTATCTTTTATGAGCCGGAAAAAGAAGGCGATCTGTCCGGTATTATATCAAAAAGGCATTAAAGGGCAAAACAGCGGAGCATTTTTTGATAAGGAAATTACCATCGAGGAGTCGATGAATTTATCCCAAAACGAATCTTTTCTCTGGTTTGGTCATGACATGGGCGGGATCTCCCTTGGTGGCAGGGGAATCCTGATCCTCGCCTTTGACAAACCTTTTACAGATCTTGAGGGAAATGATCTGACAATCTACGAAGTGGGTACGGACCGTGAGTCCGTAGAAGTATCTGTCTGCAGCGACTGCCAAAAAGAGACTGTGTATATAAGCCTCAAAATACTTATGCACACAGTCTCTTCGTATTCCCCTATTTCTCCCCATTCAACAACGCATCCATCACCTCGTCCACCGTGGTAATCCGCTCCGCCCGGTAGGCGTTGCTGCCGCAGAAGAGAAGGGCGTCATCCTCATCCCCCTGAGCCGCGTTTACCAGGGCCTGGGTAATGCAGTAGGGAATCTTCGCAATATCGCAGTGCTCCAGACACCGGTAGCACTTACGGATCGGAGGCCGCTTTCCTCCCTTTACCTGGGCCATAAAGGAATTATAGATGGCCCGTCCCGGCATTCCCACGGGACTCTTGATGATGACGATGTCCTCCTTCTTGGCCTGAATATAGGCCTCCTTGTAATCCAGGGGAGCGTCGCACTCCTCCGTGGTCACAAAGCGGGTGGCTACCTGGACCCCATCGGCTCCCAGCTCCAGCTGGTGAAGCATATCCTCGTGGGTATAAATCCCGCCTGCCACCACCACAGGAACCTTCACTCCGTACTTGTCCCCGTAGCTCTTAACCACCTTTAGGATTGCCCGAATTTCCTCATCGTAGGCATCCCGTTTATAAGTAGCCGGAACATTCTCCGTATCCGCCCCGTAGGCAGCCAGCTGCTCCAGCGAAAAGCCCAGATGTCCTCCTGCCAACGGTCCCTCGACCACCACCAGATCCGGGGCCATGTGGTACTTCCGATCCCACAACTTACAGATCACCGTAGCCGATTTCGCGGTGGATACAATAGGGGCGATCTTCACCCTGCGTCCGGGAATTCCCCCCATCTCTTCGTAGGCTTCCTTTACATACTCCGGCAGGGATACCGGCAGTCCGGCTCCGGAAACGATGATATCCGCTCCGGCCTTTACTGCTTCCTTCACCCATCGGTCATAATGCTTGGTCGCCACCATAATGTTAAATCCAATGACTCCCTTTGGAGCAATTTCCCGGGCCAGCTTCAGCTCTTTGTGAATCGCCCTCGCATTGGCCTCCTCAGGATTTTCAGCAAAATCCGGCTCTGTAAAGCCGATCTGGGCCGCGGAAATCAGACCCACCCCCCCTGCCTTTGCTACAGCTCCGGCCAGGCGGTGAAGGCTGATGCCCACACCCATTCCTCCCTGAATCACCGGTTTTTCAACAGTCAGATCACCTATGACCAGCGGTTTCATTTCTATCATCACATTCTCCTAAATCGATCATATCGATGGGCTGCCAGCTCCTGGCCGCTCATTGCACAATATCTGGTGAAAAATTCTTCCATTCCCCGTTCCATGATCTGTGCAAGAACCTGCAGATTTTCCTCACTCGCAGGCTCCTCCTCCGGAATCATCCGTTCAATCAGTCCCAGCTCCATCAAATCCGCAGCCGTCACTTTCATAACCTTTGCGGCATCCGGCGCCTTTTTACTGTCCTTATAGAGAATGGACGCAAAGCCCTCCGGAGAAAGAATGGAGTAGATAGCATTTTCCATCATCCATACCTCGTTGGCTACTGCCATAGCCAAAGCGCCGCCGCTTCCTCCTTCGCCAATCACAATGGAAAGCACGGGAACGGTCAAGGACGCCATCTCAAAGAGGTTTCTGGCAATGGCCTCGCCCTGTCCTCTCTCCTCCGCCTCCAGACCACAAAACGCGCCTGGCGTATCCACAAAGCAGATCACGGGGCGTCCGAAGGTCTCCGCCTGCTTCATCAGACGCAGAGCCTTCCGGTATCCTTCAGGAGAAGGCATACCGAAATTCCGCTTGATATTGTCCTTCGTATTCTTACCCTTCTGCTGGCCAATCACCGTTACCGGCATGCCATGGAACATAGCAATTCCGCCAACAATAGCTCCATCGTCCTTAAAATACCGGTCCCCGTGAAATTCAATAAACTCATCAAAGATGGCGTCGATATAATCCGAAGCTACCGGCCGGTCAGTCTTGCGTGACAGCAGAACCATATCCCAGGCAGTTTTTCCACCTTCCTGAGAAGGTTTCCGATGCTTATCCACAAAATCAACGATCTTTCCCACAGGCCCTCTGCCTTCCGGTCTGCGGCCTTCGTTCCTCTGTAAAGCCTCTTCCTCCTGCTCCGGTCCATTGGTCATGGGGTGCTTCTGGTGCATATAAAGGATCTGGCCCAGTACACGTTTTTGGTCCTTGCGCTCTACAATCTTGTCCACAAAGCCATGCTCCAGCAGAAATTCCGCCCGCTGAAATCCTTCCGGCAGCTTCTGACCAATGGTCTGCTCGATGACTCTGGGGCCTGCAAAACCAATGAGGGCGTGGGGCTCCGCCAGGATAATATCGCCCAGCATGGCAAAACTTGCGGTAACGCCTCCGGTGGTTGGGTCTGTCAGCACGCTGATAAACAACTGCCCCGCCTCGTGGTGGCGTTTTAAGGCCGCGGAAGTCTTTGCCATCTGCATTAAGGACACCAGCCCCTCCTGCATGCGGGCTCCTCCGGAACAGGCGAAGATAATCACCGGAAGCTTCTCCCTGGTGGCCCGTTCCACAGCCTGGGTAATTTTCTCGCCTACCACATGACCCATGCTGCTCATGATAAACCGGGCATCACAGACGCCTACCACAGCCGGATTTCCGTCGATGGTGCATTTTCCGGTTACAATGGCCTCGTCCAAATGTGTCTTTTCTCTGGTAGCCAGAACCTTCTTCTCATATCCAGGGAAGTTTAAGGGATTGCAGAAAGGCATCTCCTTATTCCACTCTTCAAAGCTTCCCTCATCGGCAATCATTTCGATGCGCCGGTAGGCGTGAACCCTAAAATATCCACCGCACTTAGGGCAGACATAGTAATTGTTCTTTACATCCTCCACATAGATGGGCTGGCCGCACTTATTGCATTTGCGCCAAAGACCCTGAGGAATGCTGGCCTGGGAATCTCCCTGAGATTTGTACTTTGTATCAATTTTGGTATATGTTTTTTTAAACATATTCCGCAACATGGATATTACCTTCCTTTCTGCCGCTTAAACCTGCCAGAAGTTACTTGGTATACTGAGGGAAATAGGTCTCAATAAAGCCCGTATCCGTATCTCCCTCCTGAAATGCCTTATTTTCAAGAATCTCATACTGAAAATCTACATTGGTGTCGATACCCTCGATAATCAGCTCTCCTAAAGCGCTCCTCATTTTTGCAATAGCCGAAGCCCGGTCCTTATCATAGACAATCAGCTTCATCAGCATAGAGTCATAATTGGCCGGAACCTTGTAATTGCAGTAAATGTGGGAATCCACCCGCACCCCGTTTCCTCCGGGCATATGCAGATTGGTAATCCATCCCGGACAGGGCATAAAATGTTTCTCCGGGTTCTCCGCATTGATGCGGCACTCGATGGCATGTCCTTTGATCGCCACCTGATCCTGGGTTACGCTTAAAGGCTCACCCGCCGCAATCCGGATCTGCTCCTTAATCAAATCCAGGCCCGTAACCATCTCCGTAACCGGGTGTTCCACCTGAATCCGGGTATTCATTTCCATGAAGTAGAAATCCTGGTTTTTATCCAACAGAAACTCGATCGTTCCGGCGTTTTCGTATCCCACTGCCTTAGCGGCCCGCACAGCCGTCTCTCCCATACGGCGGCGCAGGTCGTCGGAGATCACCTCGCAGGGGGATTCCTCCAAAACCTTTTGGTGACGGCGCTGGATGGAGCAGTCCCGCTCTCCCAGGTGAACCACATTGCCGAACTTATCCGCCATAATCTGAAACTCAATGTGGCGGGGCTTCTCAATATATTTCTCAATATACATGGTGTCATCGGAGAATCCCTTCACTGACTCCAGCTGGGCGGAATTGAAATTCTCTATAAAATCTTCCTCTCCCCGAGAAATACGCATTCCCTTTCCGCCGCCTCCGGAAGAAGCCTTAATCATCACCGGGAAGCCGATGGCCTTTGCCATCTCAAGCGCCTCCTCAGCCTGGTGGACCGGTTCCTTGGAACCGGGAACTACCGGCACCCCTGCCTCAATCATGGTGCGGCGTGCCTCGGATTTGTTGCCCATCCGGTTGATAATCTCAGCGCTGGGACCGATAAAGGCAATATTGCACTCCGCACAGAGCTTGGCGAATTTGGCGTTCTCAGAAAGGAAGCCAAAACCCGGATGAATGGCATCCGCGTTTAAAGCCACCGTAGCCGCCAGAATCTGCTCCATATTCAGATAGCTCTGGGAGGAGGGAGCCGGTCCAATACAGATAGCCTCATCCGCCAGAAGCGTATGGAGGCAGTCCCGGTCTGCCTCAGAATAGACTGCCACGGTCTGAATCCCCATCTCCCGGCAGGCCCTGATGATGCGGACCGCAATTTCGCCTCTGTTTGCAATTAAAATTTTCTTAAACATGGGCCTTTTACCTCATTTCCCTTAACCGATCATAAAGGTAAGCTCCGCGGTAGCGGCCAGCTTGCCATCCACCGTAGCGGTGGCCTTTCCAATCCCTACGGGTCCCTTCTGCTTGATAATCTCGCACTCCAGGCGCAGCTTGTCACCAGGACGAACCATGTGCTTAAACTTACAGTTGTTGATTCCCCCAAAGTAACCGGTCTTGCCCTTGTAGGCCTCCACACTGAGCATAGCCACAGACCCCACCTGAGCCAGAGCTTCAATAATCAAGACCCCCGGCATCACCGGATTTCCGGGAAAATGTCCCGCAAAGAAGGGCTCGTTGAAGGTAACGCATTTGTATCCCACAGCTCTCACGCCAGGCTCCAGCTCCTCGATGCAGTCTACCAGCAGAAATGGGTGCCGGTGAGGAAGAATCTCCTGAATTTCCTTAATCCCCATCATATATTCTCTCTCCTCTCTGCACCTTAGCGAATACGGAACAAAGGCTGCCCATACTCCACAACCTCTTCATTATTGACCAATACCGCCTCAACAACTCCGTCATACTCGCTCTCAATTTCATTCATCAGCTTCATGGCCTCGATAATGCCCAATACCTGCCCCTTCTTCACCGTATCCCCTTCCTTCACAAAGGGTTCCGCATCCGGAGAGGAGGCGCTGTAAAAGGTTCCAACCAAAGGAGAGGTCACCACTTTTCCGGACATCTCCGCCTGGCTCTCGCCTGCAGTCTCCTCAGCCGCCTGCAAAGCAGGCGCAGCAGCAATTGTCATACCAGGGGCAGCCGCGCTCACGCTGGCAGGAGCAGCCGCAGGAGCAGCCACTGTTACAATCTGAGGCGCCTCCTTTTCGCACTTTAAGGAAAGCTTAAACTCGCCGTCCTTCATCTCAAAGCTGGTCAGCTTGTTGGCCGCCATGGCCTCCATCAATTTTGTAATTTCATCGATATTCATAACCGGATTCCTTCCTTCCTACTCCGCAAACTTCTTTACAACCAGGCTGGCATTATGGCCTCCAAAGCCCAGAGAATTGGTGATCGCGTAATTGACATCCATAGAAACGCCCTCGCCGGGGGTGTAGTCTAAGTCGCACTCCTCATCGGGGATCTGATATCCGGCCGTGGCATGAACATAGCCTTCCTCAATGGATTTCACACAGGCGATAAACTCCACGCCTCCGGCAGCTCCCAGAAGGTGGCCAATCATAGATTTGGTGGAATTAATCTTCACCTTGTAGGCGTGGTCGCCCAGAGCCAGCTTGATGGCCTTGGTCTCAAACAGGTCGTTGTGATGGGTGCTGGTGCCGTGAGCGTTTACATAGTCGATATCCTCCGGTCTGGCTCCCGCGTCTTTAATCGCTACTTCCATGGCTTTGGCCGCACCGCTGCCATCCTCCGCTGGGGAGGTAATGTGGTAGGCGTCGCAGGTCGCGCCGTATCCCACCAGCTCCGCCAGGATTTTGGCTCCTCTGGCTTTGGCGTGCTCCAGGGACTCCAGGATTACAATACCGGAACCCTCTCCCATGATAAAACCGTTTCTCTCCTTATCAAAAGGAATCGATGCTCTTAAAGGATCGTCCGTCGTATTCAGAGCGGTCAGGGCGGTGAAGCCCGCTACCCCGATGGGGGTGATGCTGGCCTCGGTTCCGCCGGCCACCATCACATCCGCCTCCCCATACTGGATGGAGCGGAAGGCCTCTCCAATGGAGTGGGTTCCGGTAGCGCAGGCCGTTACTACGTTGATGCACTTGCCTTTCAAACCGAACTGAATGGATACATTTCCGGCAGCCATATTACTGATCATTAAAGGAACCAGCAGGGGATTCACGCGGCTGGGGCCTTTTTCAAAGAGCTTCTTGCAGTCCCGCTCCACAGCCTGAAGGGAGCCGATGCCGGAGCCTACGCTGACGCCCACCCGGTAAGGGTCCTCTTTGGTCATGTCAATTCCCGCCTGATCCAGGGCCTGCTTCGCCGCCGCTACGGCGTACTGGGAGAACAGCTCCATCCGGCGGGCCGCCTTGGGATCCATATAATCCTTGGCGTTAAAATCCTTTACCTGGGCCGCCAGCTTGCATTTATAATCCGTGGTATCAAAATAGGTAATGGGGCCGATTCCTATCTGCTTATTTTTGAGTCCATTCCAGAAGCTTTCCACATCGTTGCCAATGGGCGTAATTGCTCCCATACCCGTTACTACAACTCTTGTTCTCATAACTTTATCTACTCCTGTTCTGATTCAAATCTACATGGCCATTCCGCCGTCTACGCTGATAACCTGTCCGGTAATATATCCAGCCTCATCCGACGCCAAAAACGCTACGGCTGCCGCTACATCCTCGGTTTCTCCGAAATGCTTCATGGGAATCTGCTCCGTGGCTGCCGCCTTTACAGAATCGCTCAGTACCTCGGTCATGTCGGTGCGGATAAAACCGGGAGCCACCGCATTAACGGTAATGCCGCGGCTTGCCAGCTCTCTGGCAGCGGACTTGGTCAGGCCGATGACGCCCGCCTTGGCGGCGCAGTAGTTGGCCTGTCCCGCGTTGCCCAGTACGCCGGAAACAGAGGAAATGTTGATAATCCGTCCGGCTTTCTGCTTTAACATCTGGCGGGAGATGTGCTTAATGCAGTTGAACACGCCCTTTAAGTTGGTCCGAATCACCGCATCGAAATCCTCCTCGCTCATCTTCATCAGAAGATTATCCCGGGTGATTCCTGCATTGTTCACCAGAATATCCAGCCTGCCGTATGTCTTTACAATCTGCGTCATCAGCTCCCCGCACTTCTCAAAGTCGGATACATCGCACTGAATGGCCTGGGCCGTTCCGCCGGCCTCCTCAATGGTCTTAACAACCTCCTGGGCCTTGGCCTCGGAGCCGTTGTAGTTGACGATGACCGTGGCCCCCCGGGATGCCAATGTCAGCGCGATCTGCCTGCCGATTCCGCGGCTGGCTCCTGTTACTAATGCAATCTTGCCTTCCAGCATGTTCTTTTCACCTTCCCGTCCCTTTAATTAGCGTTTTTCAACGCCTCCGCTACTTTGTCCACATCTTCTATCTTTTCAACATTCAGGGTTGTGACACCCCGATTGATTTTTCTCATAAATCCTGCCAGGGTTTTACCCGGCCCAATCTCGATAAAGGTATCCACACCGTCAGCCAGCATAGACTCCACACTCTGCTGCCAGCGCACGGAGGAGGACACCTGGCGTGTCAAAAGCTCCTTTACCGGTTCCTTAGTTGTCACATAAGAGGCGTTCACATTGGCTACATAAGGAATCACCGGATCGTGAACCTCTACCTGCTCCAATACTTCTCCCAGCTTTCTTCCCGCTTCCGTCAGCATGCCGGAGTGGAAAGGCCCGCTGACATTAAGCATCACCGCCCGCTTGGCGCCTGCCGCTTTCAGCTTCTCGCAGGCCTCCTCCACGGCTTCCTTTTTTCCGGAAATCACAATCTGTCCCGGACAGTTATAGTTGGCAATCCAGACGCCCTCCATGGATCCGGTCACCTCTTCAATAGCAGCAGCGTCCAGGGCCAGGATGGCCGCCATAGCTCCCTGTCCCACGGGAACCGCTTCCTGCATGAGAATGCCCCTCTGACGAACCGTCTTAATGGCATCCTCCTCACTCATAACCCCTGCGGCGGCCAGGGCACAGTACTCGCCCAGGCTTAAGCCTGCCGCCACATCCGGCTTTACGCCTTTCTCCTCCAGCACCTTCATCATGGCGATGCTGGTGGTCACCATAGCCGCCTGGGTGTACTCTGTAATGTCCAGACGGTCATTGGGCTCAAAACACAGCTCGGGCATAGAAAAGCCCAGAAGCTTGCTGGCCTTGTCAAATACTTCCCTAGCAGTGGCGGACTGCTCATAAAAATCCTTTCCCATGCCTGCGGCCTGGGCTCCCTGTCCAGGGAAGATAAACGCGATTTTGCTCATACCCCACTTATTTCCTTTCCTGAAAAATTAGGACCAGTGCAGCAGCTTGCCCGCCTGCTCCATCATCTCGTCGATCATTTCCTTACAGGTCTGCTCCTTGCTGATCATGCCTGCAATCTGTCCGGCCATAACGGTTCCGTTTGTCACGTCGCCCTCCTGCACAGCCTTGCGCAGAGTTCCCAGAGTCAGGTACTCCAGTTCCTCAAAAGACTTGCCCTCTGCCTCCAGCTTCTGATACTCTCTGGTCATCTGGTTTCTCAGACAGCGCACCGGATGTCCGTGGCTGCGGCCGGTTACGGTGGAATCGATATCCTTGGCCTTAATCACCCGCTGTTTATAGTTTTCATGTACAATGGATTCCTTGGCTACCACAAACCGGGTTCCCATCTGGACCGCCTCAGCGCCCAGCATAAAGGCAGCGGCGATTCCTCTTCCATCACCGATACCGCCCGCGGCGATAACCGGGATGGATACCGCATCCACCACCTGGGGCACCAGAGTCATGGTGGTCTGCTCGCCAATATGTCCGCCGGACTCCATTCCCTCAGCCACTACGGCGTCAGCGCCATACTTTTCCATACGGCGGGCCAGAGCTACGCTTGCAACTACCGGAATCACCTTAATTCCGGCGGCTTTCCACATATCCATGTACTTCTCCGGATTTCCGGCTCCGGTGGTCACCACCTTGATGCCTTCCTCTACTACCACCTTTGCCACATCATCGGCATGGGGACTTAAAAGCATTACATTTACGCCAAAGGGCTTCTTCGTCAACGCTCTGGCCTTGCGGATTTCATCGCGAACCACCTCTCCGGGAGCGTTCGCTCCGCCGATCAGTCCAAGGCCGCCCGCCTCGGACACAGCCGCCGCCAGGTGGTGCTCTGCTACCCAGGCCATACCACCCTGAATGATCGGATATTCAATTCCCAACATTTCTGTAACTCTTGTCTTCATATTGTTCCTCCAATTTCCTTATGTCAACGGCTGCGTTCCGTGGAAGTGCTGCCTCCTCTAACAGAAACAGCGTGTATAACTCACACGCCGTTTCTCTGCCGTCTGTATCAATCTTTCCGGGCTTTTAGGCCTCAACGCCCTTGCTCTTTAAGTAGTCCATCACCTGTCCAACGGTGGTCAGGTTCTCCAGATCCTCAGCCGGGATCTCTACGGAGTACTCGTCCTCCAGAGCCATAACCAGCTCAAACAGGTCCAGGGAATCTGCTCCCAGGTCTTCCTTAAAGGAAGAAGCCTCCGTAATGCTGTCCGCGTCCACGCTCAGCTGCTCCGCGATGATTTCCTTCATTTTCTCCAACATAATTTCATTCTCCTTTTTTTAATTTTAAAAAGTGGTATACATTACCATTGTATCAGAGTTGCGCCCCAGGTCAAGCCCCCACCGAAGCCAGATAGAATAATTTTATCTCCTGGGTTTAATTTTCCCGCCCGATTCATCTCATCCAGCAAAATCGGGATGGATGCTCCGGATGTATTCCCATAATATTCCATGTTCGCCGGGAATTTTTCCAGGTCAGCCTTCAGCCGCTTGGCCACAGATTCGATGATCCGCATATTAGCCTGGTGAAGAACAAAATAGCGAATCTCCTCCATAGGCGTCTGCGTGTCCTCCAGCACCTGACGGATTACCTCCGGAACCTTTTTTACCGCGAACTTGAATACCTCCTGACCATTCATGGTCATATAGCCAAGCTCCGGCTTCTTGCCCAGAAGGAAATTTCCATTGGTACGGGCGCCGCAGGTGAGAACATCTCCCTTGGTTCCATCGGAATACATGCGCATTCCTAGAACTCCGGTCTCATCTGCTTTTACCACCGCGGCTCCTGCCCCGTCTCCAAAAAGAACACAGGTACTCCGGTCGCTCCAATCGATCAGCTTGCTTAATACATCGCTGCCAATAATCAGCGCTGTGCGGTAAATTCCCGCCTTTATAAAAGCGTGAGCCGTGTTTAGAGCATACACAAATCCGGTGCAGGCTGCGCTTAAATCATAACACACCGCGTTTACCGCGCCGATCATAGCCTGAACCTCACAGGCGCCGCTGGGGAAACAGTAGTCCTGGGAGGATGTACCCAGAATGATTAACTCAATCTCCTCCGGCTTTACTCCCGACTGTTCCAGGGCCTTACGGGCCGCCCTTGCCGCCATCTGAGAAGTGCCTTCTGCCGTCACCAGCCTGCGCTGCCGGATACCGGTTCTGGTCCGAATCCATTCGTCATTGGTATCCACAATCTTTGCCAGATCATCATTGGTGACGATCTGCTCCGGCACATAGGAGCCGGTTCCTACGATTCTGCTTGTTATCATGATTATCCACCTTAAATTCTTCTTAATTGCTTCTAATCCGGATTTTGACGGATCTTCGCTGACAGTTTGTGGAACAAGGCAAAAATACTTTGAACTTCAAAGCAATACTACAAGAATCCATTCCGTTTGTCAAGAGATTTTCCTTCATTTTTCCCTCCATTATATAGCCGGTTTTCTTCCCTCCTCTTTTTGCATGACATTTTTGAGATTTTTCACAATATTTTATGGTTTGATATTGACTTTTATTGTCAAATCTGCTAAGTTAAAACTGTACTGGTGTTTATTTTCTGCTAAGGGGGATTACAAATGAAAACCACGGGGGTTGTCCGCAGACTGGACGAACTAGGCAGAATTACGCTTCCAATCGAACTTCGCAGAAGTTTGAATCTGGATGTCAGAGACGGACTTGAGATTACGGTACAGGATGACTGCATCATTCTCAAGAAAGCGGAATCTGCCGACATTTTCACCGGCAGCACAGAAGACCTGCTGGAGTACCAGGGGAAAAAGGTATCCAGAGCGTCCATCCTGGAGCTTGCCAAGCTAGCCGGCCTGAACGTGACAGGCTGACAAAAAGGGCCGCAGGGAATTGATCCGGCGGCTCTTTTTCTGTCCTTTTGACGCTGTCTGCCTATCGGGAATCCGGCTCCTGCGCTTTTTCCTGTCCATGCAGCTGCTGATATACCTCCCGCTTGCTGATTCCCCGATCCTTCGCCGCTGCCTTCATGGCCTCCTTTTTTTCCATTCCCCGATTCATATAAAAGGCCATATGTTCCTCCAGAGTCATTTGCTCCCACTGACTGATCTCTTCCCGGCGGATTTCCTGCAGGGACTTTCCTTCTATAACCAGGACAAACTCTCCTCGCGGTTCCTCTCGTTCATAGAAACTGACCGCTTCCCTCAAAGTCGTCCTCCGGACCGCCTCATGCTTTTTGGTCAGTTCCCGGCAGATCGAGATGCTTCTCTCCCCCAAAACCTCTTCCAAATCCTTCAGTGTCTGAAGCAGATGATGAGGGGCTTCGTAAATTACCATGGTCCGGGTCTCTCCCCTCAACTCTTCCAAAATCCGCTGCCTTTCCTTTTTATCCGCTTTTCCATTTGGAAGAAAAGCTTCAAAGCAGAACCTTCTGACAGGCTGGCCGGACATGGTCAGAGCGGTGATACAGGCTGCGGGTCCGGGAAGGGAAGTTACCGGAATATCTTCCTCAAAGCACTGGCGCACCAGCTCCTCCCCGGGATCCGAGATTCCCGGTGTCCCCGCATCGGTAATCAAGGCAATGTTTATCCCTTCTTTAAGCTTTTTCACCAGCTCTCGGGCCTTCTCTACCTTATTATATTCATGGTAGCTGGTCATGGGCGTCTTAATATCAAAATGATTCATCAGCTTAATGCTGTGTCTGGTGTCCTCCGCCGCAATCAGATCTACTTCCTTCAGGGTACGAAGAACCCGGAAGGTAATGTCCTCCAGATTGCCGATGGGCGTCGCGCACAAATACAATGTTCCCGCCATATTTTTCCTCCCAACTCTCATCTCTTCCCAGCTCAGTATCCATAGGTTGTCCGGATTTCCTCCGAATAACTTCCCTCCTGGTCAAATACGATGACCGGGGCCTCCACCTTCATCAGCGGCCTTCCCCCTTTCAGGGCTTCAATCAGCACCATATTGGCTTCCCGGTCCTGATAGGGATGAACCATTTTCATCCGCTTGGGCTCCATTCCGAAACGCCGGAAGGTTTCCAGAATCTCTACCAGTCTTCTGGGACGGTGAACCATGTAAAACCGCCCTCCAGGTTTCAAAACCCTTCCGCCTTCCCGAATCACATCCTCCAGGGTGCAGCAAATCTCGTGACGGGCAATGGCTTTTGCGCTGCCAGGATTAACCAGGCCGTGAGACTGATTCATATAAGGAGGATTGCTGGTGACCACCTCAAAGGAGGCCGGGCCAAAAATCTGGCCGGCCTCCTTAATGTCTCCTGTCACAATCTCTATCTTTTCCTCCAGACGATTGTATCTGACGCTCCTGCGGGCCATGTCCGCAGACTCCTCCTGAATTTCCAGCCCTGTAAAATGCTTTCCTTCTGTTTTCGCTTCCAGAAGAATGGGGATGATGCCTGTCCCTGTTCCCAGATCCAGCACTTGCTCCGCAGGCCTTACCTCAGCGAAGCCGGAAAGGAGTACCGCATCCATTCCGAAGCAGAATGCACCCTTTCTCTGGATTATGCCATATCCGTTCCTCTCCAAATCATCAATCCGCTCATCATCCCGCAGAAAAACAGAACCGGCCTTTGTCCAGCTGTGTCCTTCACTGGCTTTCTTCTCAATCATCCAGCTTTGATTTCCTTTCCTTCTTGTCAAGTGCCTCCAGCTTTTTCAGCTCAGGGTCCGAACTGTCCCTGTCCCGTTCTTTATCTTTCTCCTTGTCCTTTCCCTTGGCCCCTTTCTTTTTTCTGGGCTTAAACTTCAGCTGATCCGCCCGGTATTCCCGGATTTCTTTTTCATCCTTGTCCACCGTCACCACCACTTTTACCATCTGGCGCAGTACGTTGACGCTGTGGACCTCGCCTTTTAGCCCATCGCTTGTGGTTACATAATCTCCCGCGTTGGGCAGTCTGCTGTTTAACACCTCGTAAGTTTCTTCCTCATTTTTCAGGCAGCACATCAGCCGGCCGCAGACGCCGGAAATCTTAGACGGATTTAAGGAAAGATTCTGCTCCTTGGCCATCTTGATGGAGACGGGGATAAATTCCGACAGGAAGGAATGGCAGCAAAGGGTTCTTCCGCAGATACCGATGCCTCCCATGATTTTTGTCTCGTCCCGGACACCTACCTGGCGCAGCTCAATCCTGGTGCGGAACACGCTGGCCAAATCTTTTACCAGCTCCCGGAAGTCAATCCTCCCATCCGCCGTAAAATAGAAGAGAACCTTGTTGTTGTCAAACGTATATTCCGCATCAATCAGCTTCATCTCCAGGTTATGCTTCTTGATTTTTTCCTTACAAATCCGAAACGCCTCTTTTTCCTTTTCCCGGTTGCGCTTCTCCACCGTCTCGTCTTCCTGAGTGGCCATGCGGATCACCGGTTTTAATGGCATCACTACCTTGGATTCCTCCACCTCCCGGTTGCCCAGAACAACGAATCCATACTCAATCCCCCTGGCGGTTTCCACAATCACATGGTCTCCCCGCTTGATCTGCCTTCCGGCAGGGTCAAAATAATAGATCTTTCCCGCAGTGCGGAAACGAACTCCGATTACTGTTATCATCATTTTCCCTCTTTCTTCATCTATCCATCACATATCCCGGGCAACCGTCCATCCGCCGCTTCTTGTCTTGCCTTTGGCCGGGCAAGAAGATCAGGTGCCCTCGGGGTATACGCCGACCTGAACGGTTAAAACTTTCAGTTTTCCTTCATGGACAAAAACAAAAGTTCCATCACCAGCTCCGTATTGACGTTGGCATCCAGACGGATACCTGCTTTATCAATGGCCGCCAGAATTCGCTCCAGGCCGTCATATCCGCTGGCGGTACACATCTCCTTAATGGCCGGGAACTGATCCTTAAAAATCAGCAGATTGATATCTTTTGTAGTCTTGTACATCAGTACATCCCGGTACCACATCTGCATAAAATCCAGGCACTGGTGCAAATCTGTCCCCTCATCCTTCCAGCGTTTCACATCTTCTAAAAGCTCCGACAGGTCCGCCTTCTTGACCTTTTCCAAAAGCCCCAGCAGTTCTTCATAAAGCCTCTGGAAGTCCTCAGATTCCGAGAGGGCGATGGCTTTTCCCAGGTTGCCTCTGGCAAAGGCCGTATAAACCTCCGCCTGGGCCGCCGGCACCTGGAGGCGTCCCGTGAGATAATCCCGCACTTGCTCGTCGGTCAGAGGCTTTAAAGCCATCTTAACGCATCTGGAAAGAATTGTGGGCAGGAAAACTTCACCGTTGGCAGTGAGGAGCAAAATCACAGCGTATACCGGCGGTTCCTCAATCGTCTTGAGCAGAGCATTCTGAGCCTGAACCGTCATCTTTTCCGCCTCGTCCACAATGTAGAGCTTGTAACCGCCGCTGTAAGGCTTTACCTGAATGGTATCATTAATCTGGCGGCGCACATCATCCACTCCGATGCTGGCAGGCTTCTCATGGGTCACATAAATAATATCCGGGTGATTTCCGGACAGCACCTGCCGGCAGGCATGGCACTCCCTGCAGGGTTCCCCGCTCTTTCCCTCTTCACACATCAGAGACAGGGCAAAGGCATTAGCCATGGTCTTCTTTCCCATCCCCTCCTCTCCGGAGAGAATATAGGCGTGAGAAACGTTCCCCGTAGCAATCGCAGTGATGAAATGTTTTTTAATCAGGTCTTGTCCCAGTATGTCTTTAAAGGAAAGCATGGAATTGTCCTCCATTGGTGTAAGCTGTTAATTAGTATAGCATAAGTTGAAAATGATGTATAGAAAAAATCCTTTGCCTTTTGACATATTCTATAAAAATGTCTTCTCATTTCTATCCATTTTTACTATTCTAATTTGCCAGGATTTCGTATATGATAAATTATATCGTATCTTGTTCAGTCAAATACGTTCATTTAGTTTGAACATCTTAGTGTGCCCAGCCAGCGCTTACACAAAAGAAAACGGAGGTAAAGACCATGGCAGCTGCCCGATATAACGACATTCTAAAAGACCTGAAGCAAAAAATTGAAAGCGGCGAATACCCCTGCCGTTCCCTCCTGCCCTCGGAAAATACCCTGACGGGAATTTTTAAATGTTCCCGGAACACCGTCCGCAGAGCCATCTCCATTCTGGTGAAAATGGGATATGTCCAGGCCATACACGGCAAGGGGGTCATCGTCATTTATCAGCCCAGAAAGCAGGCGGTCTTCACCATCGGACAGATTGAGTCCTTCCAGGAATCGGCCCGCAAAAATGCCCTGGACTCCCGGACAGAGGTGATCCGCTTTGACGAGCTGACCGTGGACCAGAAGATGAGCGCCAAATCCGGCTTTGCCGTTGGAGCTGTGGTGTTCTACATTCTGCGAGTCCGCTACGTGAACAACAAGGCGGTGATCCTGGATGTAAACATGTTCTTAAAATCCGTTATGCCGGATCTGACTCCAGAAATTGCCTCCCGTTCCATTTATAATTACCTGGAAAATGAACTTCACATGTCCATTGTCACCAGCAAGCGCCGCTTTACCGTGGAACACATTACGGAAATCGACGAGAAGTACCTGAATTTGGACGTCAACGACTTCAACTGCCTGGCCGTAGTGGCCAGCCAGACTTACAACTCCGACGGGGTGCAGTTTGAGTATACCTGCTCCAGACACCGGCCGGACTATTTCAGCTTTGAGGAGACGGCTACCCGGCATTCGGACGGAGCGTGACGGAAGTGCGGTCATTCCGAAGGGCTAAATGAAAATTCATAGCCGTTCAATATTTCTGAATTGAAACACACCTCCTTTTGGATTATACTGGTTTTAGCACAGTCTCGGGGCCGAAGCCTCAGGGACTGCAAACCCATAAAAAGGAGGTTTTTTCGTGGAATTTCGAGTTGAGCACGATTCTATGGGCGAAGTAAAGGTTCCAGCCGACAAATATTGGGGAGCCCAGACCCAGAGAAGCTATGAAAATTTTAAAATTGGAATTGAGAAAATTCCCATGGAAATCATCCGCGCCTTCGCCATCTTAAAGAAGGCCGCCGCCATGGCAAACCATCGTCTGGGGAAGCTGGACGAAAGACGTCTTCAGGTCATTTCTCAGGTCTGCGACGAAATCCTGGAGGGGAAGCTGGACGCCCATTTCCCCCTTGCCGTATGGCAGACCGGAAGCGGCACCCAGTCCAACATGAACGTCAACGAGGTTATCGCCGGAAGAGGAAATGAAATCGCCGGCGAGAAGCTCATCCACCCCAACGACCACGCCAACATGTCCCAGAGTTCCAACGACACTTTCCCCACCGCCATGCACATCGCCGCAGCGATGGAGATTGAGGACAAGCTTATTCCTGCCATCGACCTTCTTTCCGCCACCTTTGGCCGTTTAATGGAGGAAAACGAGGGCATCATCAAAACAGGACGCACCCATCTCCAGGATGCCACTCCCATCACTTTTTCCCAGGAAATCAGCGGATGGAAAAATATGCTGGATAAGTCTAAGGAAATGATTTCCCTGAGTCTGAAGGGCTTAAAGGAACTGGCTCTGGGCGGAACCGCCGTAGGGACGGGCCTTAATGCCCCGGAGGGCTTTGACCGGGAGGTGGCTGCCGCCGTTTCTTCTCTCACGGGCAAAGATTTCATCACCGCTCCCAACAAATTTCACTCCCTCACCAGCAAGGACGAGCTGGTATTCGCCCATGGCGCTCTCAAAGGACTGGCCGCGAACCTGATGAAAATTGCCAACGATGTGCGCTGGCTCTCCAGCGGCCCCCGCTGCGGCCTGGGAGAAATCTTCATCCCGGAAAATGAGCCCGGCAGTTCCATTATGCCCGGTAAGGTGAATCCTACCCAGTGCGAGGCTATGACCATGGTAGCCGTCCAGGTGATGGCCAACGATGTGGCCGTAGGCATGTCCGCCTCCCAGGGGAATTTTGAGCTGAATGTTTTCATGCCGGTGTGCATCTACAATTTCCTTCAGTCCGTCCGCCTGCTGACCGACGTTCTGATTTCCTTCAACAACAACTGCGCGGTAGGAATCCGTCCCAACCGGGAAAAGATGAGTGAGAATCTCCACCGCTCCCTGATGTTGGTGACCTGCCTCAATCCCTACATCGGATATGAGAACGCCGCCAAAACTGCCAAGAAGGCCTATGCTGAGAACATTTCCTTAAAGGAGGCCTGTGTCTCCCTGGGATTTTTGACGGAAGAGGAATTTGACAAGGTATTTCTGCCGGAGAAGATGGTCTGAGGGTACTGCGCGGACAGATCGCTCGCTTCCGGATACTGAAATCTAATATTTTCCATAACAGCTCAGGCCGGACAAGAAGATGGGCCGTCCTGAACAGATACTATTTTCACAAATTGCGTAAGGAGGATTTTTCACATGGATATCAATCAGGCTTCACTGGAAATGCATTATCAGCTTAAGGGAAAAATCGAAGTGGTTTCCCGGAAAAAAATCGAGACCAGGGAGGATTTGTCCCTGGCCTACACCCCCGGAGTCGCGGAGCCTTGCCGGGTCATTGCCAAGGATTATGAGCAGTCCTTTAAGCTGACCCGCCGCTCCAATCTGGTGGCGGTTATTACAGACGGAACCGCCGTCCTGGGCCTGGGCGACATCGGTCCCGCCGCCGGTATGCCGGTTATGGAGGGAAAATGCGCCCTGTTCAAGGAATTCGCCGATGTGGACGCCTTCCCCCTGTGCATCGATTCCAAGGATACGGATACCATTGTTCAGACCATCTATCTGATTTCCAAGAGCTTCGGCGGCATCAATCTGGAGGACATCGCCGCTCCCCGCTGCTTTGAAATCGAGCGCCGTTTAAAGGAGCTCTGCGACATCCCCGTATTCCACGACGACCAGCACGGGACCGCCATCGTGGTGGCGGCGGCCTTAATCAACGCCATCAAAGTGACGGGCAAACAGATGGGCGAGCTTCGCATCGTCATCAACGGGGCTGGCGCAGCGGGCATCGCCATCGGAAAGCTGCTCATCAGCATGGGCTTCGGCAATGTAATCATGTGCGATATCAACGGCGTCATCTGCGAGGGAGACGAGGGCTTAAATCCCGGCCAGGAGGAAATCTCCCACATCAGCAACTTAGCTCACGAGCACGGCAAGCTGGCGGACGCTATGAAGGGGGCCGACGTATTCATCGGCGTATCCCGCCCCGGTCTGGTGACTAAGGAGATGGTGGCGTCTATGAATCAGGGTATCGTATTCGCCATGGCAAATCCCACCCCGGAGATTATGCCGGAGGAGGCCAAAGCCGGCGGCGCAGCTATTGTAGGAACCGGACGCTCCGATTACCCCAACCAGATTAACAATGTGCTGGTGTTCCCCGGCGTCTTCAAGGGCGCTCTGTCCGTGCGGGCCAGAGAGATTACCGAGAGCATGAAGCAGCGGGCCGCCTACGCCATCGCCGGCATCATCCCCGACGAGGAGCTGAATGCGGAGAATATCATTCCCTCCCCCTTAAATAAGGCGGTAGCCGATGTGGTTGCCAAGGCAGTAGCGGACACGGCGGTGGAAGAGGGGATTGCGAGGGAATAGATTTGTAAAAGAGAGGGAGGAGCCTGATGTTGGAACAGAAGTTGCACAGACAGCTGCGGCATGCCGCAGTCCTGACCGCCTGTGTGGGCGCGGTGATCCTGCTGGTAGGACTCGGACTGGCCGGATATTTATACGGCATCCGCCGCCAGGCCCAGAGAGAGAGGGCGATCGCTGAGGCTGAGGAATATCGTTCACGCATCCGAAAGCAGCTGCAGGCTGATTTTAAAACCTTGGCAGCCCTTTCAGCCTTCATTGGCCCTGAGGAGGCTGATGATCTCCATGCCCTGGCGTCCCAAATCAGTCAGGCTCAAAATTACTGTGATTTTGTGAACGTGGTCTATTTTAACCGCGATGGCAGGGGAGTCATCTGCGGGCGCGATGATTCTGTCATTGTGGATGCCTCCTTCGATGATCTCTCCTCCCAAGGACGCTACAGCATAGAGCAGGCTCTGGCAGGGCAGAACTTCATTTCTAAGCTGTTTAACAGCGAGATCACCCAGATGAGTGTATTTGTATACAGCGTACCTGTGTACAGCGATGGCGAACTGATTGGTGCTCTGGCCGCCAGCGACCATATCGAGATTTTCTCCGATATTCTCTCAGGCAACACTGTTTTGGGCGGCAGGGGATACATCCATATGATTAATTCCCAGGGACAATTTCTGATCCGCTCGCCCCACACCGTAGTACGTGAAGAACTTCCGTCTATTTTCGACGGGCCTTATTTGTCCCAAAGCTCCCGTACTCAAGTGCAGGAGGCCCTGGATAACCAGCAGCAGCTCTTCTCAACCTTCCGCTATGAAGGACACGAATATCCTTTCCTGCTTGAACCGGTTGGCATAAACAACTGGTACCTGTTCTGCGTAAGTACCGGAAGCGGGGAGGCTGCCTATATGGAGCGCACCATGTCTGTCATCCAGGCAATGCTGGCGGCGGTAGCTCTGCTGCTGATCTTTTTCATGATCTACGGCTATCGCCTTCTGCACAGGTCCAACCAAAAGCTTCTGCAGCTGGCTTATCGTGATTCGCTCACCGGCGCTGAAAACATGGTCCGCTTCACCCAGCAGCTGATTTCGTCCCTGGAAGAAGGCCGCGGATGCGTAGCGGCCTTGAACCTGCGCCAATTTCCATTTCTCACAGAGCTGTTTGGCCGCAAAAGAACCGAACAGCTACTGTGCCGCATCAAAGAAATTCTCGACGAACATGTGCAGGACAACGAATTTTTTTGCCGGGATACGGAGGATCGTTTTTACCTGTTCCTGCGTCAGACCGATCCGGACATCATCCGCGCCCGTCTGAAAAGTCTGTCAGCGGACATTGAACAGTATCCCATGGGCAGCAGCACTGATTACCGGCTGGCAGTGTACTGCGGTGTTACCATCGCTAATGAGGGAGCTGATGCCCGTCAGGAATCGGAGGCTATGCTTACGCGCATCCATTTCGCTCTGGACAAAGCCCAGGGCGGGCACAGCAGCACCATCTGGTTTTTTGACACAGAGCTTCACAAGCAGGAGGAGCTGGAAAACTATATTGAGAGCCATATGCAAAATGCCCTGGCAAAGGAAGAGTTTAAACTGTATCTGCAGCCAAAAATTCGTCTGGAAGACGGAAAACTCTATGGAGCGGAAGCTCTGGTTCGCTGGCAGACAGGCGACGGGCGTACCGTATATCCCAATCAGTTCATCCCTCTGTTCGAGCGCAATGGCTTCTGTGTGGAATTGGATCTATACATGGTAGAACAAGCCTGCCGACACCTGCGTGCGTGGATGGACCGTGGACTTTCCCCCGTTCCCATCTCCGTCAATCAGTCAAAATTGCTGTTTTTCCAAGCCGACTATGTTTCAAGGCTCACCCAACTGCTGGAAACCTATCAGGTATCCCCAACACTGATTATTTTGGAAATCCTGGAGGGGCTGGCTCTGGAAAATGTGGAGGAATTAAACGCTAAAATCAGCCAGCTGCAAGCTATCGGTTTCCGGGTCTCGCTGGACGATTTTGGCAGCGGCTATTCCTCCCTCAATACTGTAGGCAAGCTGCAGATCGACGAAATCAAGCTGGACCGCGCCTTTCTTCTGGACGCCGCAGACCGCAAGGGCCGCGTGCGCCTGATTATGGAGGAAACGGTGCGCATGGCCCAGCGTCTGGGAATCTCCACCGTGGCCGAAGGCGTGGAGACGCCGGAGGATGAGCAGTTGGTGCGCTCCATCGGCTGCGATGTGGGACAGGGGTACCTTTACAGCCGGCCTCTGGCTGCCGGGGATTTTGATGAGCGCTATATGGCGGGCAGCTGAAGATTTACTGCTGGTTCAATTATCCGAAAAGTAATCGCTGTCAATGCGCTTAATCCGATAGACTTTTTGGGTAGAAACGCCTAAATCGTACTCAATCATCAATTCCGTCAGCCGTCTCCCATCTACCAGGATGATATGCTGGGCGTCTGCAAACTCCTGGGCACCTTTTGAGAACCTGGCAGTTGTAATAAACAGGCCTTTTTCAATCCTGGGCGGCCCCATCATGGCTCCGGCGAACTTTTGGATCTCAGGCTTCCCGATAGTCGTGCTTGGGTCCCAGCGCTTCGCCTGTATGTAAATCAGGCTGAATCCCAGCTTATCTTCATGGATTACACCGTCAATCCCATTATCTCCGCTGATTTTCGTCACGAAACCATCACCGTAATTCATGGATTTCATTAAATCTACTACCAGGTTTTCAAAAAAGGCTGCAGATTGATTCATGATTTCTGTCAAAAGATCGTCCGCCAGTTGCTCGTTGATTGTCCTGTATACACGTTCAAATGTTTCCTGCGGCGTCTCCATATCGTCCTCTTCTTCCTGCATTGCAGGAATTTCCGCAGTGTTCCGTTTCTGAAATTTAGCAAATTCGGGAGACTGCTTCATAAGAAGCTCATTTGTCACAGGAATCCCACTCTCCAGTATACGTTTTCCCTCCGGCGTGATCACCACATGAGCCCGCTCAGGCGCTTCCACCAGCCCTGCCTTTTTCAGGTATGTTTTCGCCCACCCAATCCGGTTATCGTAAACTGTCTGCGTACCGCTGGGAAGACGTTCCGATAATTCCTCCTCTGTGAGAGACATGGCCTGGGAAACCTTTGCCTTAATCTCCTTCATAGTATAGATATTCCCATCCTGAATGGCAGTAAGAAGCGGGATATAGAGTTCATTGTACTTTGGAAGCGGCATCGTTTTCTCCTCTTTTCATAAAGTTTTAGGCTTATAAGGTATAAAAGGGCTGCATATATCTGTCTCATAACTTTTCCAGCAGCTCTTTCTGCTGTTGGCAGATGGTATTTTCGGCATCACCTCATCCTCGTGGAAATGTTCTCCAAACTCATCTATTTCCTGAATTACATCCATTTCATCCTCCTCCCAATTTAAGTCGTAATCTTCTAGGGCTTCAACGGCCAGAGGAATCTCCCCTTCTCTTATGGCGGAATCCTAATTCGCAAGACTTGACGGGTCACAAGCCTTGTCCAGCAAAACGATTTGCTCCACCTCTTTCAGGTTTAGAAAGAGCAATTTATGATTCATACATGGAAACTGGCGCTATAAAAATAAAACATACACAGCCTGTACGTGATAAAATCCGGCCATAGCTGAGTTGTCCACCCTGTCTGAAAATACCCTCAAACTTCAGAAAAATCAGCAGGGCACGACACCTGGCTTCGCCCATATCTGGACAGACTGGATGACGAACAGAAGGTAGCGTTTGAGAGGAAAATCCTTTCCGGATTAAAAGAGGCTATTTCAGCTTCGCCCCCTCACGAAACGCATCGCCCACCTTCTCGCCGATTACATGGTAATGGTTTCCCACCGGGTCAAAGGTAATGGGAGCCAGCTTCATGACATCAATCGTTCCGTCGGTGAGGATCCGCTCGTCGGCGCTGACATTCACAATCTCACCGAAGAGATGGCAGCTTTCCGGGTCGTAGCTGATGAGCCTGCATTCCAGCGTCATGGGCAGCTCCTCAATGATGGGTGCATCCACAAACTCCGCTTTCGTGGTGTGGAATCCTGCTTTTTCCATCTTATCCGGCGTATTGTTGCCGGAGGTGATGCCGACGTAGTCGCAGGCGGTCATCTGCTCCGCCGTAGCCATGCTCACCGTGAAGGCTTTTCTGGCCAGAATGTTTTTGGTAGTTTTGTGGTCGGCGCTGATGCACATGCACAGCTCCGTATCGCAGCTGATTCCGCCCCAGGCCGCGTTCATGGCGTCAGGCTTTCCATCCTCGTCGTAGCTGCCGATGATAAATACCGGCTGCGGATAGGTCCATGGTTTTGCTCCAAAATTCTTTCTCATATTCAAGTCCTCTCTTTCTTGCTATTTTTCTTTGCTGCTGTTAAGTCATAGCTTAAATCCAGCAAATGTTTGATCTCCTTCTCCGGTGCGCTGCCATCCAGCCGGATGGTAAGCCACTGTTCCTTATTCATGTGGTAAGCCGGGTGAAATCCTTCCTGGGTCCGAAGGAAACTTCCCAGGACCGGGTCGCATTTCACATTGAGCACATCCACAAGGCCATCGCCGGAAATCCCCAGCTTCTCCCTCCCGACTTCCATCACCAGGCCGTACCACTTTCGGTTGTCCCTGTGGCGCAGGACGGCGTTGGTGTCGGACCAGGGGTAATCCGGTTCTGTGCCGTATTTTGTTTTTGCGTAGGTGAAGATTTGTTGGCGGGTCATAGGATGGGGTCCTTCTTTCTGAATGTATATTTTCCTTTGCCGTGACCGGATACCGGTTCAATCACGCCGCATTCCAACATCTCTTTTAAAAGTTCCGATGCTCTGGACTTCTGAATGCCAATTATCTCTATTACATCCGACCGGCCAAAAATTGTCTGATTCGGAAATGCCTCGCGGAGTTTGAGAATCCGGCTTACCGTTTTGGGCTGGAATCGTTTCTCAATGTCCGATTTTAATGCTTCAATGTCCGGGTTTGTCGTTCCAATATCCGGGTTTTTAGTCTCTTTAAAAGCTCCACCGATATGCAATGTCCGGTTATGAAGCGGATGCTTCTCATTCAGCAGGAGATTTCTTAAAAACAGTTCCAGGTACTCTGTTGTTTCGTGAATGACGTTTTTCAGGTCATTATAGTTTGCCCGGACAAGAGCATTGCGAAAATACCATGCGTTCTCAGCAAAAATGTCATTCGTTGCATCAAAACCAAGGGTACGCAGATATTTGATAAAGAACACTGCTGTTGTCCTGGTATTGCCCTCGCCAAATATGTGAATCTGCCATAGCCTCGAAACGAATATTGCAAGATGATGGATGATTTCATTCATTGAAAGATTACGATAAGAGAACTTTTTCTCCTCTGAAAAATCGTAATCCAGTGTCGCTCTCAGCTCTGTGGCGCTGCCATAAACCACTGTGGCCCCATTGCGCGGAGTTCTTTTTCATTCAGATAGTTCTTCGCAACAACCGCTTCTTTCAGCGTAGGTTGTTTTCCGGCAAATGTGGTAAGTCCCATAAATTCCTTTTCGGCATCCGCTCGTGTATAAATTACTTCTGCCGCCGTCTTCCCATGGATTGCATAGTGTATTTTGTTCTGAACTTTCTTGAAAAACTGAACAGAAATCTCCGCATGAGGATCATAGTCGATACTGGTGGCGTAAATTTCCAAAACCTGCCGGTAAAATACCTTTTCTGAAGCACGGATGTCTCTAATCCGTTCCAGCAATTCTTTGAAGTATCCGCCTCCACCCATATTTTTCAAGCGCTCATCATCCAAGGCAAACCCTTTTCGCATATATTCTTTCAAAATACCAGTAGCCCAAATGCGGAATTGGGTGCCACGTTTAGACTTTACACGGTAGCCAACCGATATAATCACATCCAAATTATAGTATTCAACCTGATATGTTTTTCCGTCAGGGCAGTTGTTGCAAATTTTGCAACAACTGAATTGCGTATGAGTTCACCTTCTGAAAAAATATTCTTGATATGCCTTGAAATCGTAGATTTATCCCGCTGGAACAGTTCGGCCATCTGATCAGCTGAAAGCCAGACAGTATCTCCATCAAAGGTCGTCTCAATTTTAGTTAAACCGTCTTCCGTTGTATAAATCATCATTTCAGAACTTTGTATTTTATCGTTTGGGTGTTCCATTTGCATTCACCTCAGTTTTTATTCAAAAAGTTTACTTTTTCCCTTAAAGCTGCTTCTCGAACATATAACTTGAAAATAATCCCCGGCAATCTTATCCAGCTGCGCGGCAATGACCTTGAAGTCCGTATTCAAATCCAGCGTTTTCGCACCGATTTGGTTTCCTCCTATATGGAACATGCAGTCAGGAGTGATGGTTTCGTCGGTTTTCGCGTAGAGCAGGATTCCTGCCACATTTCCGGTGTTGTCCTTATCCTGGTTCTTTACATAGGTAAATAGTAAATATCTCTTCAAAATCCTCGGCCTCTATATCCCAGTGGTTCTGATTTTGTGTGTTTATCATGGGGTGATCCTATGGTTGGGGTAGGGTGTTGGGATGGTTGTATTGGAGAGTTAACTGCCTGTTCACTCCAAATGCTTTGCTATTTTCTCTATTATAACCGCATCGGCTGGAAGCCATTGCACGCTGTACAGTTCATTTTTGCTCAGCCAACGGGATTCCTGGGCCTCCTTTAAAACCAAATTGCCCCGGACAACACTGCACCAGAAACAGTCCATGGACAGGTGGAATGCCGGGTAGTCGTATTCGATTGTCCCAATCTGCTCTCCGACCTGGATTTCGGTGTCCAATTCTTCTTTAATCTCTCGGATCAGTGCCTGCTGTGGTGATTCACCGGGCTCAATCTTGCCACCCGGGAATTCCCACTGGCCCTTATAGTCGCCGTATCCGCGGGCAGTGGCGAATACTTTGTTGTGGGAGCGGATGATGGCGGCTGATACTTTGATGGTTTTCATGGGATGGATTCCTTCTTCCTGAACCTATGTTTTCCTTTGCTGTGACCTTCAGGAATACTGGCTTTTCTGTCTTACAGATATCATACACGATTCTTGTTAAAATTTCGATGAATTTTGGTAATTATTTTTTAGTCGAATTTAATTTTATACTCGGATTTTCTGTATTCATAGCCTTTATCCATTTCTTTTAAGATATAATAAATGGCATTTATGCCTGCTTATTTTCTACCCCCCCCCTCGAATTCGATGGGTTTAAAATCATTATACAGTCTTTACCTTAATCCCAAAAGCTCACCCTTTTCCGCTCAATATTCGTGTATAAGCGTCGAAAACGTTTGATTTCTATGAGGCTGTCTTGTAAATCAACGATATACACGCTATAATAAAAACTAATACTGTGTGGAGGTGAGACGATGAAAGCAAGCTACAAAAAGCTCTGGAAACTCCTTGTAGATAAAGATATGAGCAAAGCCGATCTGCATAAGGCAAGTGGACTATCATCAAGCACCATGACCAAGCTGAGAAAAGGCGAGGATGTTTCGATGGAAGCTCTTCGTAAAATCTGTATCGCCTTAGACTGCAATATCGGTGACATTGTGGAGTTTGTGTCGGACACTACGGAATCCTGATTTTAAGACAGGGAACGGTGTATGATAGAATAGGCAGAACAGAAACGGAGACATGGTGATGGATCAGGTACATTTATACAACGGCAGCCTAACGGCTGAGCAGTTCCTCTTCTATGAAATCAGGATTGCCGCGAAATATTATATTGACGGCAAAACCATGGAAGAGGCAATCGAGATAATCAAAAATGACAACCTATTTCAATACCCCACAGAACGTCAGATTTCACGGATAGCAAGGGCTTGCTATAAACGGCTGGATGCGCTGGACAACGGGCAGCTTGTCCATGAGCTTGCGTTCGCGTCCAGCGAAATAGCGAAACAGATCAACCTCTATGCAATTATGAAATATAACCGTTTGGTCTGGGAATTTATGATACAGGTCATCGGAGAAAAATACAGCAATCAGGACTTTAGCTTCTCCCGAAAAGACCTGAATGCGTTCTTTACCCGGCTTCAAGCTCAGAACGATTTCGTCTCTGCCTGGAGCGATAATACAGTCAAAAAAATCAAAAGCGTGCTGGTACGGATGCTGGTTGAGACGGAGTACCTTGACGGGATTCGCTCTACCTCTCTGAATCCGATCCTTCTCTGCGAAGAGCTGGAAGAAGGGATCAGAGCCAATCATGATGATGACGCACTGCCAGCATTTAATTGTTTTCGATAGGAGGCGGTCATGGATATGATAAAACAAGAGCTGGATCGGATCAAAGACCGGATTTCTGATCCGAGTTTCCTTGCCAATAAAGGCTTGAGCAATGAGGTGGGAATCCATGTTTTCTGCTATGACCCCCAAGACGAGATTGTGGTTCAGGATTACATCCGAAGGTTAAAAGCAGAGGCAAACACACCGTACCGGATTATCGAATGTGACCTCTATGAGATATTCCTTTCCCTGCTGGAAGACAAGCGAGTGCTGCGTTCCGTTCCGGGTTTGGAGGACAAACGCGGAAAGGACTATCTTCTCAGCCAATTACAGAAAATCGCCACGCCGGAGGCACTTCTGGCAAGAATGGATTACTCCCCTCATGTGAAGGGACAAGACGTTTTATTCATGACAGGCATTGGAAAAATCCACCCCTTCATGCGTTCTCACAAGATGTTAGACAGTATGCAGCATCTCTTCGAGGACATCCCGATTGTAATGTTCTATCCGGGTAGCTTCAACGGTCAGACGCTCATTCTCTTTAATGAATTTCTGGACGGTCACTATTACCGGGCTTTTAATCTTCTTTGACGGAGGAAAAAAACCATGAAGATACAGAATATGTTCCAAAAGGACATCAACCGAGATATTAACGGTGTCATTAAGGTTTCCCAAAACGATGACAACAGTCTGCGCCAAGAACTGAGCGAGTACATCATCACGAAGGAGCTGCGCAGGCATTTCCGCACGTTCTTTGATAACTACTCAAAGGCGATTGATTACCCGACCGACAAAATCGGCGTGTGGATTTCCGGCTTCTTTGGAAGTGGTAAATCTCATTTCTTAAAAATCCTCTCCTACCTCCTTGAGAACAAGGAGGTATGCGGCAAGAAAGCAATGGACTACTTCGCAGACAAATTTGACGACCCCATGATGTACGCAACTGCGGTCAAGTGTGTTTCAGTGCCTACGGAGTCCATTCTGTTTAATATTGACATTGAAGGTCCGATCACGAAAGATAAGACTGCCGTTCTGCGCGTCTTTGCCAAAATGTTCTATAACCATTGTGGCTTCTACGGTGACGATTTGAAGATTGCCAAGCTGGAACGCTTCATTGAAAAGCAGGGCAAAACCGAGCAGTTCCGCGCTGCCTTTGAAGAAGTCAATGGCGCACCGTGGGAAGAGACACGGGATTCCTTTGCCTTCTTTGAGGACGATATTGTGGAAGTTTTGCAGTCTGTTCTCGGCATGAGCGAGCAAGCTGCCCGGAACTGGTTTAACGGTGAAGAGACGAACGAACTGAGCATTGCACAGCTCGTTGCTGACATCAAAGAGTATGTGGACGGAAAGGGCAAGAACTTCCGGCTGCTGTTTATGGTGGATGAGGTAGGTCAGTATATCGGTGATGACGGGGATCTGATGATCAATCTGCAATCCCTTGTGGAAGAAATCGGGACCCGATGCATGGGGAAAGTCTGGGTTATGGTCACGAGCCAAGAAGCGATTGACTCCGTTGTCCATATCTCCGGCGATGACTTTTCCAAGATTCAGGGACGCTTCAACACACGCCTCAGTCTGTCCTCTTCTTCTGTTGATGAGGTCATCAAAAAACGTGTGCTGGCAAAGACCGAAGAAGCTGATCAGCTTCTCCGCATGGTATACGACAAGGAACACGCCGTCCTAAAGAACCTCTACACCTTTAACAATCCGGTGCTGGACATCAAGGGCTTTGCGGACAGTGCAGAGTTCTCTGCCACCTTCCCCTTTGTACCGTATCAGTTCATCATCATCCAGAAGGTACTCGCAGAGATCCGGAAACATGGCAATTCCGGCAAGCACCTTTCCGGCGGTGAGCGTTCCATGCTCTCCGGCTTTCAAGAGGCAGCACAGAAAGTACAGGATAAGGACGAGAATGCCCTTGTCCCCTTTTACCTCTTCTATGATACCGTCCACACCTTCCTTGAGAGTGCGATCCGGCGCGTGATTGACCGCTGCCAGACTGCGGCGGACAACCATGACGGGTTGGAACAGCAGGATGTGAACGTCCTGAAACTGCTGTACTTAGTCCGTTATATTGATGACATTAAGGCGAATATCGACAACATTGCGATCCTGATGATTGACGACATTCGTACTGATAAGATTGCCCTCAGAACCTCTGTCACGGAGTCGCTTGAGCGGCTGCTGTCTCAGAACTATATCTCCCGAAACGGGGACACCTATGCTTTCCTGACCGACGAAGAGCAGGACATTGCCATTGACATCCGAAACACGGTGGTTGACAGCGCACAGGTGACAGCAAGCATCGCCCAAACAGTGTTTGGGGAAATCTATCTGGCGAAGAAGTTTAAGTATGGCAAGTACGATTTTGCGTATGACCAGTATGTGGACGAGACACTGAACGGCTCTGCCTCCGGTGGGATGCGGCTGCGGATTGTCACCGTGGCAAGTGACTACTACGGTGCGCCGGAACAGCGACTTATCATGGATTCTCAGGTAAATAATGAGGCGATTGTTGTCCTCTCCAATGAAACCCCATACTTCGAGGAACTGGAACAGGCGATGAAGATCCGCAAGTATGTCAAGCAGAAAAACGTCTCCCAACTCCCGGAGAGCATTCAGGATATTATCCGCAAACGGCAGCAGCAAGCCCGCACACTTGAAGAGCGGGCGCGGGACTATATCGAGAAAGCCATTGTAGGCGCAAAGGTTGTGGTTCATGGTGAGATTATGGACATCAAAGCCGGAAACGCGAAGGATAAGCTGGATGCCGCTCTGAGCGGTCTGGTGGAGAGCGTGTATTCCAAGCTGAGCATGGTCAACAAGTTTGTAGACAGCGACGCGGACATCCTTGCAATCCTTAACGGAACAGACAATGAACAGGCTGCCTTGGCCGGAACCGGCTCAAACAACGAGGACGCTCTGAACGAAATCAGCCAATGGCTGGAACTGCAAAACACGAAGATGCTCACTACCTCTATGGGGGATGTGCAGCGCAGATACGGCGCGATCCCCTACGGCTGGCGGGAAATCGACATTGCCGCGTTGGTTGCCCGGCTCATTTCCCAGCAGAAAATCTCGATTAAATACGGCGGCGCGATTGTGGGCAAGAATGAGCGCAGGCTGGTAGATTATCTGCGCAAAAAGAACGAAATTGATAAGGCAATCGTGACCCGCCGGATTGCCCCCTCGGAAGACCTGATGAGAAAGAGCATTAACTTCCTTCGGGATTACCTCGGCGCAATGGACATTCCTTCCGACGAGGATGGGCTGATCCATTTTGTGCTGAATACTTTTGAGGAAAAAGAGAAGCACTATAATGGGCTTTTGGAAGCCTATAAGCAAGTCAGATACCCGGAACGGGAAGTTGTGGAAAATGCCCGCAGCCTCGTCTCCGATGTGCTGAGCCAGCGCAAAGACAATGTGGCTTTTCTCTCCCGCATGGTGCAGAAGCAGGATGACCTTCTGGACTCTGTGGAAGATATGGAAGGCGTGGAGTTGTTCTTCAAGTCCCAACGCCCCGTCTATGATGAAGCCCGGCGTCAGATGGAGAAAATCCGCAAGGAGCGCGACTACTTTGCGACGGATGCCGACGCACAGGAAGTCTTCCGTCAGATTTCGACAATCCTTGCCATGCCGAAGCCCTATGACCGCATCGGTGAGCTGCCGGAGTTGATCCGCAAGGCGAAAGCTGCCTACAATAATCTGCTGGACATCAAGAGGGACGAAGTATTAGAAAATGTCCGCCAGTGCATGCAGGACGTCCATCAGCTCGCTTCCGAATCCTATAACGCAATGGCTCTGCAGCGTCAGGCTGACGATTATTTCGTGGGCAAACGTGAGGCGGCAAAAGAAGCCTCTTCCCTCACCGAGCTGGACGCTATGATCACCCAGCTGCTGGGTTACAAAGACAATATCTGCCGCCGGATGGAAGTAATGACGGCTGACAACCATCCCCAGCTGCTCAAGGAGAATGCCCCGGCTGGTATGTCCACACTGAAGCCGAAAAAGATTACCTCTATCCGCCGTTATGATCTCTGTACTGTCAAGCGTCTGCAGTCCAAAGAGGACATTGACAAGTATGTGGAGGGAATCCGAGAAAAGTTATTAAAGACGCTGGAAAACTGCGACAGCATCCAGATTAACTAAGAAGGAGAAACCGCAATGAATAAATCAGCCATACAGAAATTTGCGATATGGGCGCGGACGGAACTGATTGCACAGGTATCGCAAAAGGCTTATCAATATGGAATTACCAAGGAAGGTTACGGAGAAGCGGATGCCGTGACCGTAGGCGGACGCGCCCTGACTTCTGAGGAGGCAAAGCAGCGCGGGGAGCTTGTGGCTCAGATTCGCCAGAAAGGATATACGCAGGTCATGGAAGAGGTTGCCTACACATGGTTCAACCGCTTTATTGCTCTGCGCTTCATGGAGGTCAACAATTATCTCCCCAGCCATATCCGTGTCTTCTCGGACAGCACCGGCGCGTTCAAGCCAGAAATCCTCAGTGATGCGCTGCATCTGGACTTGCCAGGGCTGGACAAAGACAAAGTTGCCGCCTATATTGAGAGCAACCAGACCGACGACCTCTACCGCTATCTGCTGCTGACCCAGTGTAATGCCCTAAACGTTGCCCTGCCCAGGATGTTTGAGAAAATAGGCGGCTATACCGAGCTGCTGTTCCCCAACAACGTCTTGAAAGCCGATAGCATTCTGGGGCGCATGGTCACTGATATTCCCGAAGAGGACTGGACGGATCAGGTGCAGATTATCGGCTGGCTATATCAGTATTACAACTCCGAACTCAAAGATGACACCTTTGCCCTGCTCAAAAAGAACGTAAAAATCACGAAGGAGCGCATCCCTTCTGCGACCCAGCTCTTCACGCCGGACTGGATTGTCCGATATATGGTGGAGAACAGTCTCGGACGGCTCTGGATTGAGGGGCATCCCGACGACGAGTTGAAGTCCGGCTGGAAATACTATCTGGACGAAGCCGAGCAGGAGCCGGAAGTGCAGAAACAGCTTGATGCAATTCATGCTGAGTATGCCACACTCAAGCCGCAGGACATTAAGGTAATCGACCCCTGCATGGGCAGTGGGCATATCCTTGTCTATGCCTTTGACGTGCTGATTCAAATTTACAAGAAGTACGGTGTCAGTGAGCGGGATGCGGCGCAGAGCATTTTGCAGAACAACCTCTACGGTCTGGATATTGATGACCGGGCGGCGCAGCTTGCCTATTTTGCCGTTATGATGAAGGCGCGGCAGTATGACCGGCGTATCTTCTCTCGTGGCATCCAGCCCCATGTATACGCCATTGTGGAGAGTAATGGGCTGGACAGCGGTACTATCGACTATTTCACGAACAATGACCCGAAGCTCAAAAAGGATTTCGGGACGCTAGTGGATGAGCTTCGGGATGCAAAGGAGTACGGCTCAATCCTGAACATTACGCCCGTAGACTTTTCCGTTCTCTATGCCAGAGTTGAGGAAATACAGGAAGACATCAGTCTGTATCGGGAGAATGTTCTGAATACTGTTCTGCCGCTGATTCAGGTGGCGGATGTTATGGCACAGAAGTATGATGTGGTTGTGACAAATCCTCCCTACATGAGCAATAAGGGAATGAGCAATAAGCTACTATCATATATACAAAAGTTTTATCCTGATAGTAAAGCAGATTTGTTCGCTGTATTCATTGAAAGATGTCATGAAATGGCTTGCAATGGCGGATTTATCGCTATGATAACGCAACATTCCTGGATGTTCTTGTCCAGCTTCGAAAAATTACGAAAAAAAATGCAATCATCCGATATAATAAATATGGCTCATTTAGGGCCACGAGCTTTCGAGGAAATCGGAGGTGAAGTCGTTCAAACAACAACCTTTGTCTATCGTCTTACTCATACTGTTTGTTACAAAGGCTTGTATTGCAGATTGGTTGAACCAACAACACAGGATGAAAAGGAACAACTATTTTTATCAGAACAAGGCAGATATGAAGTTTCTCAAGAGCAGTTTGAGAATATTAGTGGGGCACCTATTGCGTATTGGGCTTCTGAACGGGCATTAAATAATTTCAAGATTGCCAAGCCCTTAATTGTTTTTTCTCGTCCGCGTGTCGGGCAAAACACAGGTGACAATAATCGCTTTTTACGATTTTGGCACGAAATCTCTATTATTAAGATAGGGTTCGGTATAAAGCATAACGAACTCGCAACCACTCTCTATAAATGGATTCCATACAATAAAGGCGGGAGTTTTAGAAGATGGTATGGAAATTTTGATAGAGTAGTAAACTGGGAAAACGATGGAAAAGAAATAAAAGACTATGCTGTCATCCGCAACCACGGTAAACATTGGTCAAGATATATTCAGAATATAGAAAATATGTGTCGCGAGGGTGTTTCGTGGTCAGATATTGCATCAACACGTTTTGCTTGCAGGTACCTTCCAGAAGGTTTTATTTGTGATGTTAAAGGCTCATCAACATATCCTTCTGAAAAATACAGAGCATATATTATGGCTTTTTTGAATTGTTGCGTTGCAATATACTATTTGCAAATGCTCAATCCGACGACGACGTTTCAGGTAGGGAATATTGGTAGTCTTCCCTTTATATACGACCAAGAAGAATCTGTTAATTCTCGCGCATTAGCGAGTGTTTCTCTATCACAGAGAGACTGGAACTCCTACGAAACCTCGTGGAATTTCCACTTCCATCCGCTGGTACGGTTACGGCTGGCCGGTGCTTATGCCTGGGGCGATAAAACGCCCGTCATGCGGCTTTCCTCCGCTTATAAAGCATGGAAGCTGGAGTGCGAAGGACGATTTGAACACCTGAAAGCCAACGAGGAGGAATTGAACCGCATCTTCATCGACATCTACGGCTTGCAGGATGAGTTGACCCCGGAGGTGGCAGACAAGGATGTAACGGTACACCGCATCTTTGATACCAAAGACGATGTGCCAGAATCCATGCAAGGCAGCAACTATATACGCACCAAACGTGACGAAATTGTATCGCTGATTTCCTATACAGTTGGCTGTCTGTTTGGGCGGTACTCTCTGGATGTGGAGGGGCTTGCCTATGCTGGCGGAGAATGGGATGCCTCCAAGTACAGCACAATTATCCCAGACAAGGACAACATTATTCCCATCTGCGATGACGACTATTTCGACGATGACATTACTGGACGTTTTGTAAAATGGTTGGAGGCAGTCTACGGCAGCGATACGCTGGATGAAAACCTCAAGTTCATCGCCGACGCACTCGGCGGCAAGGGTACACCCCGCAAGGTCATCCGCGGCTACTTCCTGAATGACTTCTATGCAGACCACTGCAAGACCTACCAGAAACGCCCCATCTACTGGCTCTTTGACAGCGGCAAGAAGAACGGCTTCAAGGCACTCATTTATATGCACCGGTATCAGAGCGACCTTCTTGCCCGGATGCGTACGGACTATGTCCACGAGCAGCAGGAGCGTTACCGCACCCAGCTCACACACATTGCGGACGCACTGGAACACGCCTCCGGCTCTGAGCGTGTAAAGCTGACCAAACAGCAAAAGAAACTCCAAGACCAATCTTTAGAGATTCAGAAATATGAAGAAAAAATCCATCACCTCGCCGACCAGAATATCTCGATCGACCTTGATGACGGCGTGAAGCACAACTACGCATTGTTTGCGGATGTGCTGGCGAAGATTAAGTAAGGAAACAGTGAATGTAGGATAATCGCAATAAGGGGAATACATCTGCTACAAGATGGTTTGCTACCTGAATTACGAAGAAATCTTTGAACTATTTTTGAACTTAACCCCAATTAATCTAATTCAATAAAATGGCCAAAAATAAGTAAAATTCGTCATTCAGCGCAATTCATGATTTCAATAATTTGAACTAACTTGGAACTTAATTACAGTTAGTTACAGCGGAAATTCTATCATTTTAACAAGGCAGGAGGCAAAATGCCATGTCCACAGAATCCATACAATTTAACCTCAAGGAGCGTTTCGCCGCCCCTTTGCCTGAGTTCTATCAACGCAGGATCATCTTCTGGCAGGATGAAGACCGGGAGTTTGAGTCAACGCTGGACGAGCTGGATCTCCCCGGCGTGAATATCGTCAAGCTCACCGGTACGAATAATTTTGCCGTGAAGAAGCTGCTGCTCCATGACGATCTCACCGGCAACTATCTCATCTACAACCCGTTTTCTTATGCTGCCCCACAGGACGACTGGCTGCGAGATATTGAGCTGTACAGCGAAGAGTTTCGAGCTGACTACTATTCAATCCTCATGGGCGAGCTGAACATCAACCCAAGTCCGGTCATGCGCCGGACAGTTAAGCTATACGCAACCTTCTTTGGCAACAAGGACCGGGTGGCAAAGCTGCGCAAAATCGGACGGGAATACCAGACACCGTTGCAGCTCCACATTGACATCATGGCTGTTCTCGCAGGTCTTTCCGGCGGCTCGGCACAGGATGTCTTCATTGCGGTGCTTTCTGCCGGTCTGGATGAGGAAAACAACGCCGCCCTGAATAATATCAAGAAATTCGGCAACATTGAGGCGTTCTGGCAGCTCGTGCGAAAATACACTGGTTTTATTCATGAGGAAGACAAGCCGCTCGGCTTTTTCGCATCACATGTACTTCTGACCGCACTTGCTCAGACCATGAACCCAAGTGTTCTCAAAGGACTGGAACGATTCATTTCCGAATCCAACCGAGCATACTGCTACAGTATTGTCCATGAGTGGCGCAATCGGGAGGACAATACCGCGCTCTGGGACTTGTGCCGTACTGTCGAGCAAGAGTTGCAGCTCCCGTCCCGCTTTGACAGGCAGGAAATTGAAACGCTGCTGACGGGTGACATCTTCCCGTCAATCCATGAGGTCATCCTGAAACGCTTCTTCTCCGAAACGGCAGAACAGGTGGTCAAGACCGACCTGATCCTGAAAACAGTGGAAAATCGCCGTACTTCCGGCTGGATTGAGCATTTCAGCGATTACTACGACTGCCTCTATTTCATTGCAAAGATGCAAGAGTTCTACCAGCACAACGCCGCCGGTTTTCATATCGTGGAACCGAAGGCAGTATGGAAGCTCTATACGGAGAATGCTTTTGAGATGGACAGTTTCTATCGCCATTTCCACTTTGCCTTCGGCTGTACGCTCAAGAACAGCAACCCGCTTTTGGAGGACAAGCTGAAACGAGCGGCGGAGTATGTGGAAGGGCTGTATCAGAACTGGTATCTCAAGGAACTAACCGGCTGCTGGACAAATGCAATCTCCGACAACCTTGCTTCGCTTGGCTATGTCTCTGAAATCGCAAAGCAGCATGATTTCTACGCCCACTATATCAGACCGCTTGCCGGAAAGAACACCCGCGCCTTTGTGGTTATCTCAGATGCCCTGCGCTATGAGGTGGCAGCGGAGTTGTGCGATACCCTAATCCGCACAACCAAGGGAACTGCAAAGCTGGAAGCAATGCAGGGAATCTTCCCGTCCATCACCAAGTTTGGAATGGCAGCTCTTCTGCCCGGACGGACGATTAGTGTGGATGAGGACATGGGCGTCTATGTGGAAGATATGCCTACCAGCTCCACTCCGGATCGTGAAAAAGTCCTCTGCACCAGCAATCCGAACAGTGTTGCCATTCAGTATAACGACGTTCTGAGCATGAAGCGAGCCGAACGCAGGGAGCTTGTGAGCGGCAAAGAAGTGGTCTACATTTATCACAACACAATAGATGCCATCGGCGACAAAGCCCCGACGGAAAACAAAGTCTTTGAGGCTTGTGAGGATACCATTCAGGAAATTGCAAATATCCTCCGCATTATCGTCAATGACATGCAGGGGACGGACATTTTCATCACGTCCGACCACGGATTCCTTTATACTTACAGCCCTCTCACCGAAGGGGACAAAATCGGCAAGAGTATTTTCACAGGGAAAGTGTATGAGGTGGGCAGACGGTATGCCATAACCGAGCCGTCCGCAACGGGTGAATACTTACTTCCGGTACAGCTTGACAGGGAAATCAGCGGCACACCGGTCAAAGGATATACACCGCAGGATTCCACCCGAATCAAGATTTCCGGTGGAGGCGAAAACTATGTGCATGGCGGTGTGAGCTTGCAGGAGCTTTGTGTTCCGGTCATCGCTTTCAAGAACCTCCGCACAAGCAGCAAGAAATACGTCGAGGTTTCCAATGCGGAATTGAAGCTGCTCAGTGAGAGCCGGAAGGTATCGAACCTCCTGTTCTCTCTTGACTTCTTCCAGAAACAGCCGGTTGGCGACAAGGTACAGCCTTGCGCCTATACGATTTATATGACGGATGACGAAGGCGTGCCGGTTAGCGACAGACAGACCGTAATCGCAGACCGAACCAGCCTGAATGCTTCCGAGCGAGTCTTCCGGGTACGGTTCAACTTGAAAGCAGGCGCTTATGACAGCAAGAAGATATACCGTTTAGTCATAGCAAACGATACAGACGTGCCGGAGGAAGTAGCGTTCCATATCGACATAGCCTTTGCGGATGACTTTGGATTTGACTTGTAAAGGAGGTTTTGAGGGATGAGCGATTACATAGAAGGGAATGCCATCGAGGATGCAAATGCGGAAATTAACCGCAAGTTGCATCAGGCTTTTGACGGCAGGATTGTCCGTAAAGACCTCACAAAGAAGATTAAAGAGGGCGCAAATGTGCCGGTCTACGTTCTTGAGTTCCTTTTGGGACAGTATTGCAGTTCGGACGACCCGGATGTCATTGAAGCTGGCGTGAACAATGTCAAACATATATTGGCAGAAAATTATGTTCGCCCGGACGAGGCGCAGAAAATCCTGTCACTTCTTCGGCAAAGGGGCAGTTATACGGTTATTGATAAGATTACCGTAAATCTGAACATCCGCTATGATATGTATGAGGCAGAGTTTTCCAATCTGGGATTAAAAAATATCCCGATCAGTGAGGAATATCCAGCCAAGTATGACCGGTTGCTCTGCGGCGGCATCTGGTGTATTGTGCAGTTAGATTATGAAACAGAGAATGAATTTGCTCCTGAAATTCTCTCGGCTTCAGGAGATTACATTCAGTCAAAAAAGAAGCGTCAGAAGAATATAACTCCGATTAGCATCCGAAAACTGACGCCAATCCAGATGCCTCATGTAGACATTGATGAATTAAAGCAGGGCCGCAAAGCCTTTACCGAGGAAGAATGGATCAAGGTGCTGCTGCGCTCTATTGGCATGGAACCGGACAAGTTCAATGACCGCGAGAGGTGGCTTCTGCTGGCTCGGATGCTGCCTCTTGTAGAAAATAACTTTAACCTTTGTGAGCTGGGACCGCGCAGCACTGGCAAATCCCATATCTACAAGGAGATTTCACCCAACAGCATCCTTGTCTCCGGCGGTCAGACAACCGTGGCGAATCTGTTCTACAATATGGGCAGAAAAACCGTAGGACTGGTAGGGCTTTGGGACTGCGTCGCTTTCGATGAAGTTGCCGGAATCCATTTCAAGGACAAGGACGGCATTCAGATTATGAAGGATTACATGGCTTCCGGTTCCTTCGCCCGCGGCAAGGAAGAGAAGGCGGCAAGTGCTTCTATGGTCTTTGTTGGAAACATCAATCAGAGTGTGGATGTACTGCTGAAAACGTCCAGCCTTTTTGACCCGTTCCCGCCTGAGATGGGGACGGACACGGCATTTCTTGACCGAATCCATTGTTATATCCCCGGTTGGGAAATCCCGAAGTTCAGGCCGGAACACTTTACCGATGACTACGGCTTTATTACAGATTATCTCGCCGAATTTATTAGAGAGCTGCGCAAGGAGCAGCATGGAGACGAACTGGACAAATATTTCCGTCTCGGCAAGAACCTCAACCAGCGCGATACTATTGCTGTCCGTAAAATGACAGACGGTTTTATCAAACTGCTGTACCCAAACGGTGAATACACCAAGGAGCAGCTTGAAGAAATCCTGAAAATCTCTCTGGAGATGCGGAGGCGGGTAAAGGAACAGCTCAAAAAGCTGGGCGGCATGGAATTTTACGATGTCAATTTCTCCTACATTGATTTGGATACGTTTGAAGAGCGTTATGTCAGTGTACCGGAACAGGGCAGCGGCAAACTCATCCCGGAAGGCATCTGCAATCCGGGACAGGTTTACACCGTTTCCCAGGGGAAATCCGGCATGATTGGCGTGTTCCGGCTAGAATCACAAATGCTGCCGGGTAACGGCAAATTCGAGCGCACCGGTATTGGTTCGGATTCAAAGAGCAAAGAAGCGGCAAATACCGCCTTCAACTACCTGAAAGCAAATGCGAGCAGGATCAGCGGCTCCATCAGCACAACGATAAAAGATTACATTATCAATTATCAGGATTTGCAGGGAATCGGCATGACCGAAAAGCTTGCCCTTCCTACCTTGATTGCCCTTTGTTCGATTGCACTCAACAAACCGACCATCAGCAGTCTTGTCGTTTTAGGCGAAATCAGTATAGCTGGTACGATGATCAAGGTTGACGAACTGGCTAACTCACTTCAAGTCTGCCTCGACAGCGGAGCCAAAAAGGTTCTTTTGCCAATCACCTCAGCAGCTGATCTTGGTACAGTTCCCGCTGATTTAATCGGGTGCTTTAATTTAATCTTTTATCAAAGCGCAGAAGACGCAGTGTATAAGGCACTAGGTGTGGAGTAAAGTTACAGAAGAGCTGATGTAGGCATTTTCTACAGCGTGGGCAAGTTGTGGACTTTGTCCATGCTGCTTTATTTAGACTTTCAAAATGACCGTATCAAGAACGGTTGCTTTACATGCAAATTTGCATACCCCCATGTTTTCGACTATCATTCCCTGCGGCACCCTTATGTCAAGCCCACGCCCCAAAATGCAATTTGCGTCGGCCATCGGCCACTGATGCGGTGCTCAGCGGCCATTCGGCGGTTTGTCAACGGCCAATACTCTAAATAGATTCAGACCTCAATGGCAAGGGCTAAAGCCTGCGCTAAAAGCGCACCATTGACCTCAAAATCCATTTAAAGTGACGTTTAATCAAGCAGACCAAAGAGGCGGCCTGCTGACCAAATACAGCCATCCAATAAATGGCCGCTCAGCTCTACATCGCGGCTGTTTTGCTCCGCAACAGTGACCGTCGTAGGTCGCCATTTGCACCCAAAATATATCCCGCAAAAAAATCCCAAACTACCAATCCCTGTTTTGATAGTTTGGAGTCCCTGTTTTTTGTCTATTTGCCTTGCGTGAAATCCTGATTCTGAAAATACCGGTCAGCGTCTGGCATTTTCAGCAGCCATGCTGTCTGTAATCTCTCTCCAATTCAACAGACAGCGCCCATTAAATTGTACTATTTTTTCCACTTTCCATAGGTACAAAAGGGATTATGCGTTGGTAGGTTTTTTTCTTAATTGATTCAATGCTTTTTTGATGGCATCTTCCGCTATGCAGTTTCCCATTATAGATTCGGAAGGTGTTCGCTCTGTAATAAGGATAAATGCTATGGCGTTCATTTGATCATCTTCAGGAAGCGAATCGAATTGACTCGTAACAACAAACGTCTTAATGCGCCGATAAGCCTCATCAACATCAATAAATTCTCCAATGGCCTGCCGATTCACATCCCGCGTCTTTTCAACTATTTTTATCGCTATGGTTCCTCGAGAAGTGCAACAACTTATAACTTTTATAAGTGAAATATCATCCGAGATAAGGGATTTCTTTATTTTTTCTGCAAGCTCTGCATCTACTCTTCCTAACATCCACAAAAAGTTTAAGCCTTGATGTTGTTTTAAAGCGTCTCCGGAATCTATCGCTTCTACAGCGCGGTTTTTAAAAATTGTTTCTAATTCTAAAACCTCTTGCAATGAAAACAATGCGTCGTCTCTAACAGAGGCGCCTTCTGTAAAACGACCAAGTTGGATCTCAAAATCCTGCAACAATAGTGCTAGTGTTGATGGCTGAATATCCTCATTTTCAAAAACCGAATAAATACAAGAGAACCGAGCTGTCGAATCCATTACTTTTAATAGCGGATCAACGCAGAAAAGGAGTCTCCATGCAAACGGAACTGAGAAAAATCCTCTATCATCAACCTCGAAGGAACTCCAATTACGAGCAAGAGCTGTGACTATCAACGATGCCCTTTCTTTAGGGATAACTAATGAATATTCTTGTTTAGCATATGCTTCTATTTCTTCAAGCAGGCGTATGATTTTACCCTCCTGATAGAGCTGTATCATCTCTTTAGTAAACTCGTTTTCGCTTGATTGATAAATTAAATGTTTTATTACGCTGGTAGGAATAGCATCATTTTCAAGAGCTAAAGCAAAGTATCTGTCAAAACATTCAGGAGCTGCGATATTATTATTAATCATGAAATCTCGGTGCGAGTAATTCCTGCCAATACTGTATGATATACCCGTGGCCATCCTCGTTCTTGGGAACAGGATACCAAGTATATTATTGGCAGCGTTCCTGTTTGTCATAGTTTCATCGTTGGGAATCAGTAAAGAAATTGTTTCCTTAACCTTTTCTTCATCTGCTTTTTGCCGTTCGTATGAGTAGCTATAATCTGATCCACATAATATATCCTTATAGCTCGGCAATTTAGAATAGAGAGACGGCTCGAATACCTGCAAAGAAGTAAGACCAAGCAAATCAACAGGATCTGTTTCATCTTTCAAAAGCTCGTATTTCAATAAAAAGACATTTGTATAGCGAATAACATCTCGGATAGATTTGATGTATTTTTTAAGCCCAAATTGAAAGAGTTCTGTCCACGTTGCTTTAGCCCATCGTTCTTCTGGAATCTCTCCAAGAATGGAATCGAGCTTGGAAAATAGCGTCTCATGTATATTGGCTATACTTGGTGCAGGAATTTCAAAAGGAACCTGGATTATTTTCTCCAAGTATTCTTTCCCGTCACCATATTGAACTTTGCTGAGTGCGTGAACTACAACATCATAATCAAAAGCTAGAAGGTAAACAGTATTTGGGAAATCCGCCAACGCTTTGACCAATTGAAAAATGGCAATAATTTCTTCTTCTGAAAGCCGGTCAATATCATCAATGGAGACTATTATTTTAATGTTTTCTTCCTTCATCTTGTTGACGATTTGATTTTTACTTTCTTGTAAATCCTTTGTTCGTTGTTCAACACGGTCATTAGCTTCTTTAGCCAATGTTTTACCAGCCGCAGAAATAATTGTCCCAGCAATAGGAATTAGACTTGCTGCTTCAAATACGTCTGCATACTGATCGATTAACTCCCAGGCTTTTTCCGCCTTTGGCTTTTTGAGTTTTATTGCCGTGGCCATTTGCTTGAAAAATTGTGTGATGAGTTGCTTGGGATCAGTGCATAGCCATGGGTTAAATCTGAGCATTATGGCACTATTGTCAATATCCTCTACAGCTTCTAGCACCATATTCACAAGAGATGTTTTTCCGCTTCCCCACTCTCCATATAGGCCAATAGTAAATGAAGACGGGAAAGAATACTGTGATATTGTTTTTGCAAGGCTTTTAGCAAACGCACCCCTATTTAATTTATCTTCGATAGATTTTGTAATTGGTAAATCCGGACTAATCAAATTGTTACCTCCCTATTATGAGAAAAACTTTATATTTATCATAACAATTTAGTAATCTGCTTAACCTTTTATTGTTAACTGTATTTTCTGATTGGAATACCAGAGGGAAAAATATGTACATCTTCCATCTTATTCTGCCACAATATTCCCTGGCGGTTAATCCTAAAAAACTATCTGTAAATGGTATTTGCTAGTAAGTGTTTTCTTTGAATGACATAGAGATTTCCTTCTTTTTCCGGGATATCTCTATTATACCGCAAATAAGGCATTTTGGCTTATACCTACTACAAATATATGAACTTTTCAAGGTGCCATAAACAGGCTTTTGACCCAACATCATAAAAAAAGTATATCACCTGTACTCTCCAGGTCTATCTCCCTGGGTAAATTAATTTCCCTATACCCATTCTACGGAAACAGAAACACACATCCATTTTTACTCCAAGCCAACGGAAATCCTTGATTTACCGGTCTTTTCTCGTCAGCAGAGCAACTGTCTTATTTCTTATGGTGCTAAAATTATTTGTATCAGTTTCTTTAAATAAGTTGTGACATAAAATGGATTTTCAATGTCTTTGTCTGAAGGAAACAGCATATTTGATTGTCTACAAAACCCCGTCCTTGTTAATCCATCAAATATAGAAACTACTTCGTCATCAGATATTTTGTATTTTTTTGAAGCCAACACCTTAAAATCGTACCATTCTTCATGATTAGGTTTGGAATTTTTCTCTTCATAGTTATACAAATCTATAAGTAAATCTATCTCTTTTAAGGACATATAATCCAATCTGTGCAGATATTCCTCATATCGATCAACATCATATTCTTTTGCTTCAACAAATTCTTTTTTGAAAAGCTTTGCTATATAAATAACTTTGTCATTTTGAGCTAATCGATTAATTACATCAATCGTCCTTGATAACTCTACTATAAATGTAACATCTTTAACTTTATCAGATGTAATACAAGCCTGTCCTGATAAAATAATATCACAAAACTGTTTTCTCTTCTTCTCTTGAAAATCATTCACAATTACATTTATTCCCTCTTTCATTATTGAAATAGGTGGATATATAGTTCCAAAAATAGAGCAAACCAAATCTACCATGGGACTATTATATATTTCAGACAACTTCAATCCATTCTTTTCTATATCAAGGTTTTCCATTTTTATTTTATCTAGTCTCCTTCCCTTTAAATTTTTAATCATCCTCCCTACCTAAATCCCCCAAACTTCACCACATACTCACGATATATTAAATCAGTGGTTCTGATTCCCGGAAGATATACTCTGGCCTTGGAAGGAATCTAAAGTCTCGTCCATTGTTCTTCCGCTGTTTGTAAAATTCATTCATTAATTTTCCAATATCCTGTCTTATTTGACCCGATACGCGTAATTTTACCCTTATCTTTTAATTCTTTTATTATCCTGCTGATTTTTCGAGTGCTAAATCCTAAAACCTCCCCCATTTCTTTCGCAGTAATGTCTCGCTTTTGGCATAATAAGTTAAACACTTTTTCGGTATCGCCTTTTATATTGCCGTTTATATCGCCATTTATATTGCCATTTATATCGCCATTGTCTATGATGTGCTTACCTTGTACGTCAGCAATCGGAAATACCACCTTTATAAAATGCTCCGATATCTCAAATATATCTTTACGGTATACCTTCAATATCCTGCTCATTCCGGAGCCAAGCTGTTCCACCAGTCCTACATCCTTGAATACACGCATCAGTTCTCTGTTTCTGGGCATACTGCTGCAGCTAAAAAAATCATCAACACTTTGTCCGGGGATAAGGCCGCCATACGATGTCATCGTGATCCTGTCACTGAAAATCTCGAATACCGGAGGGATCTCCCTTGTAAAATCATTATGGACGATAGCATTGATGACAGCTTCCCTAAGTGCCACAGGATCGACCAGGTTCTTCTCTATCCTCGTTGTGCTTGTCACCTTGGCAAGGGTGGTGTTCTCAATCTTCAGCTTATCCAAAACATTCTTTGTCGCTTTAATCAAGGAACAGTATCCATACTCCTCATTTTCTATTAAATCGACTTTATCTGTTCCGGCATATTTGGCCACTTTGATTGAGACGCCATTCTCATCTGCTAATAAATACGCAATATAATTATATTTTCCATCCGGCGTATACAGTTCCAGGCTGTTCGCAAAGTTCTGATTCAGCTCAAAGCCTCGTTCCTGGTAATAAATCTTTAGCTGGGAAAAGCTCAGATCCTGCCGTGGAGAGAGTATATTTCGCAGCGTTGTATGAATCCTTTTCGCATATAGATCATCAATCATTGCGGTTGTCATCGGTTGGGTAGATGTTCCGATCCTGGCAAAGCATCCCGATGGGGACATCCCCTGGCTTTTGATATAGTACGGTTTTTCCAGGCCGCTGGAAACGATAATCTTTATGACCGGGACATTCTCAATAATTTCCGTTGCAATATCAAACAACCCCATCGTAGATGGAAGGATATTATTCTTGATCCGATCAGCGATTTTTAACTGTGTCGCATCCAAATCCTTATTCATGAGAGGATGTCCATCATCGTCTAATCCAATATAAAGTACACCGCCTTCCCGGTTATTCAGAAAAGCTACAATCTCTTTCTCCATTTTGTCATTTAAAATCGCTTTAAATTCTACCCGATTACTTTCTTGCAGCACCCAAACTCCTCCATATTAATCCTTGCAATAGTTGATTAGTTTTTCCTCTCCAACTTCACCACACTCTCACAATGCCCACTTCCCCCAAACATATCACAACACCCAACTCTCCTCACCTCATACCCTCTCTCCCCCAGATACTTCACATCCCGGGCCAGGGTCGCCGAATCACAGCTCACATACACCACCCGTTTCGGCCCCATCTTCACAATGGTATCCAGGCACACGGAGTCGCAGCCCTTCCTGGGCGGGTCCACCACGATCACATCGGCGTAGGCCTGATTCTTTTCATACTCTCTGGGCAGCACCTCCTCTGCCTTCCCCACGAAGAACTGCGCGTTCTCAATCCCGTTAATCCGCGCATTCTCCCTGGCGTCCTCGATGGCCTCCGGCACAATCTCCACCCCGAAAACCCGTTTCGCCTTCTGAGCCAAAAACAGGGAAATGGTCCCGATTCCGCAGTACAAATCCCAGACCGTCTCCTCCCCGGTGAGGTCCGCATACTCCAGGGCCTTCCCATACAGCTTCACCGTCTGGGCCGGATTCACCTGGTAGAAGGAAAGGGGAGAAATCCGGTACTTCACATTCCCGATAAAGTCCGTAATATACCCAGGCCCATAGAGATTGATCATCTCTTTCCCCAAAATCACATTGGTCCGCTCTCTGTTCACATTCAGGGAAATGCTGGTCATGCCCGGAATCTTCAAAAGCTCCTCCACCAGCTCCCCGCTGTGGGGCAGGCCGGAGCCGTTCACGACCAGGCACACCATCAGCTCCCCCGTAGTGAATCCCTTCCGGATCAGGCAATGGCGCACCAGGCCCGTTCCCGTCTTTTCCTCATAGGGCGCAATGTTCCGCCGCTCCATGAACCCCTTGACGATTTCCAGAATCAGGCGGTTCTCCTCCACCCCCAGCAGACAGTCCTCGCACTCCACAATATCGTGGGTCCGCCCCGCGTAAAATCCGGTGATGATCCTTCCGTCCTTGCTCCGTCCAAATGGAAACTGAGCCTTATTCCGATAACGCCAGGGATTCTCCATCCCCATAATGGGCTCCATCCGGACCACCGGCCCGGAAAATCCCGAAGTATTCTTCCCGGAATCTTCCAAACCATGCGCTTCCGGCGTTCCTGCGTCCCAGGCGCCCCCGACATTTCCGCCCATTTCCGCTTCCGAAGCCCCCAGGTCCGCGACATTCCCGCAATCTTCATCCTCCCCCGGCAGCACCAGATTCTCCAGCCCCCCAATCCGCTTCAGATGGTTATAAACCTTCCGCTCCTTAAACCGGAGCTGCTCCTGATAATCCATCATCTGCAGCTGGCAGCCCCCGCACTGTCTGGCCACGGGACATTTGGGCTCCACCCGGTAAGGGGAGGGCGTCAGCACCTTCACCAGGCGGGCGTAGCCGTAGGATTTCTTCATTTTCATGGCAGAAGCTTCCACCACATCGCCGATTACCGTATCCTTAATAAACCAGATGAAGCCGTCTGTCTTTCCGACACCGGCCCCATCCTCGCTCATATCTTCTATGGTTGTAATAAAATGCTCGTTCTTTTTCATCCGCTTATAACTCCGTGGTTTTCCGAATATTCGTGTCCAGCAGCCGGTTGAATCCCAGCCAGCCCGTATTCTCCCCGCCGGCGTTCAACGCCTCAATCATGGTCTCCATCTTGGCGTCCGTATTGTCCGCGAAGTTTAAGGCCAGCGCCTCCAGCAGGGCCGGTTTCTTCGGCGAGCCGTACTCCAGCTCCCCGTGGTGGGCCAGGATGCAGTGCTTCAACTCCAGAGCCGTCTTCTCGGGAAATCCCGGAATGGCGCGAATCATCCGCCCCACCATGTCGGTGCCGATGATAATGTGTCCCAGCAGCTGGCCTTCGTCGGTGTAGTCATTTTCCGGGAAGGTGGAAAGCTCCCTGGTCTTTCCGATGTCGTGGAAAATGGCCGCCGTAATCAGCAAATCCCGGTTAATCTGGGGATAGTAGGACGCATAATAGTCGCACATCTTGGTAACGCTCAGCGTGTGCTCCAGCAGTCCTCCCACAAAGCCGTGATGGACGCTCTTTGCGGCGGAGTGGAACTTGAATGCCTTGGCAAAGGCCGGGCTGTCCACGAAAAATTTAGCCAGGAGCTGATGCAGGTAGGGATTCTTCACGCTGTCAATCAACCCCAGAAGCTCCCCGAACATCACCTCGATGTCCTTCCCCGAAACCGGCAGATAGTCCGCCTCCACAAACTCCCCTTCCGCTGCCCGGCGGATGCGGCGCACATTCATCTGATGAGAATTCTGGAACAGGGTAATGTCCGCCTCCACATGGACGTAATCCATGGTCTCAAACTCTCCGATTCCCGGAGAGTGGAGGTCCCAGATTTTGGCGTCAATGGTGCCGGTCTTGTCCTGGAGGACCAGATTGCCGTACTCCTTTCCGTTCTTTGTGAGGGCAATCTGCTTGTTCTTGCACAGGTAGACGCAGGCTACGTGCATCCCCTCTCTCAGGGTTTCAATATATTTCATTTCCATTAATTTCCTTTCCATTTTCATCTGATATTGCCGGTAAAGATGCCGCCCCGCCACTGCTGCCAGTGGAGGCGCATCCGCTCTCCCTATCTCCCCCGGATTTCCACCGTAAACTCCAGCTCCCGGTACATATCCGTTCCGTTCCGCTGAACCATGACCCTTACCCGGTCCCCGGAACTTAACAGGTCAAGCTGATTCTGAAATTCCTTCATGGTGGCAACCGAAGCCTCGCCGATGGAGGTGATGATATCGCCGTTTTGAATCCCCGCGTTGTAAGCGGGACCGTCCGACACGCTCTCCACCACGTAGATTCCCGCCGGCATTCCGGCCTCCACCTGTTCGCGGCTGACCTCCTGTCCCCGGATGCCAAAATAGGGCGGCGCCACGCCGTTGCTCAAATCCTCCAGCACAGCCTTGTAATCGGAAACCCCGGCCACCGCGGCCATGCCGCTGTTCTGGGCGTTGGCATACGCTTCCGTCACCCAGCCAATCAGCTGTCCGTTCAGGTTGATTAAAAAGGTGCCTTCTCTGGCCGCCCCATTGACGCTGGTGTAAAATACACGGCCAACGCCGTCCACCAGCTGAACGTTCCGCACCACATAGGAGATTACCCCGTAATCTGTGGAATGAATCACTCCGGCCGGGCTTCCCACGGCCACCACCAAATCGCCCTGCTTCACAGAGTATGAATTCCCCAGTTCAATCACCGGCAATTTGTCCCGCTGTTCCTGACTGAGGGTTGACAGGTCGATGCTCACCACCGCCATATCCGCTACCGTATCCCGCTGCTTTACCGCGCCCTCCAGAACGGTTCCGTCCGCCAGGGCTACCTCGATGGAATCTGCCGACTCGATAGCCGCCTCGGTGGTGAGGATTATCCCCTCATTTCCCATTTTCGCGATGAGGACGCCGGCGTGCTGTCCCGTGGTTTCAATGGGATTATCAAACCAGTCCGTCTGGTGCTGAATGGAGTGGACCGACACGATTCCCTGGTCCGCCTCCGAGGCCACGGACCGCAGTCCCGCGAAAATCCGGTCCACATCCGCCGCCTCATAGGTATATTTTGCAATCTCCGACTGCACCACGTCCCCCACCGGCTCCGACTCAGTCTCCGAATCCGCCGTAGTGGTGGGAGCGGGGGGCGCCGTAGTCTCCGGCTCGTCCTTTGGAATGGTCACCCTCTGGCTCTCCTCTGTTTCTCCCAGGCCCAGGTGCCGCTCCGCAATGGGCCTTGAAACCGCAAAGCAGACCCCGGCCACCACGCCGAACAGCACTCCGCAGAAGGCCGTTAACAAAATCCGCCTAGCAATCTGCCGCCTGGACATGGGCTGGCGGACAATTTTCTCTTTAATAAAATGACGGTCTCCGTTCTTCTCAGGCATAACAAACCTCCTGGAAAAAAAAACTGACTCTGATGTTTGTTGAGGACGGCTTATCTTCTTGCCCGGCCAAGGCCGGACAAGAAGCATCGGATGGACATCCGATGGACCAGAAGAGGCAGGGGCAAGCTTACAAGCAAGCCTGACGCTTGCCCCTGCCTCTTCTGGTCCGCCGTCCTGCCTATTATTATAAATTCCCTTCCCCGTTTATGCAACCCGCTAAAGTTTAAAAGATAAGTAAAATACCACCCAAAACCATGGTAATTATCTAATTTTTTGGTATAATGTAACTGTTCAAACCAGACAGAGTAGCAGTTCAGGACGGCACATCTTCTTGCCCGGCTAGAGCCGGACAAGAAGCATCGGATGGACATCCGATGTGAAAAAGCGGGCAAAAATATGCTTATAAGCAAGCTTAACGCCTGTTTTTGCCCGCTTTTTCCCGCCGTCCTGAACTGTTACAGGTAGATTTATTTGCACAGGAGAATTACATGAACGAAAAATCCTTAAAAATCCTGGAATTTCATAAAATTATCAGCCAGCTGACGGAGTACGCCGCCTCCCAGCCGGGAAAGGCCATGTGCCAGAACCTTGCGCCTTCCTCCGACTATGAGGAAATCCTCACCTGGCAGGCCCAGACCACCGATGCGGTTTCCAGAGTCCGCATGAAAGGGACCATCTCCTTTTCCGGCGTGAAGGACATCGGAGACTCCCTGAAACGGCTGGAAATCGGAAGTTCCTTAAACATCATAGAGCTCCTCTCCATCAGTTCCCTCCTGACCGTGGCTGCCAGGGCCCGGTCCTACGGGCGCCACGAGCCCCAGGAGGACGATGGGGATTCCGAGGAATTTGACTCCCTGGAGCCCATGTTCAGAGCCCTGGAGCCTTTGACCCCCTTAAACAACGAGATTAAGCGCTGCATCCTCAGCGAGGACGAGGTGGCCGACGACGCCAGCCCGGGCCTGGCCCATGTGCGCCGCTCCATGAAAATCACCTCGGACCGGATTCACACTCAGTTAAATTCCATGCTGAATTCCAACCGCTCCTACCTTCAGGACGCGGTGATTACCATGCGCAATGGCCGCTACTGTCTGCCGGTGAAAGCCGAATACAAAAACCAGGTACCCGGCATGGTCCACGACCAGTCCTCCACCGGCTCCACCCTGTTCATCGAGCCCATGGCCATTGTCCGCCTGAACAATGAGATGCGGGAACTGGAAATCAAAGAACAGAAAGAGATTGAGGCGGTGCTGGCGAATTTAAGCATCCAGGCCGCCTCTTACACCGAAGAATTAAAGCTGGATATGGAGCTGCTTTCCCAGCTGGACTTCATTTTCGCCAAGGCCGCCCTGGCCCGCCACTACAAGTGCAGCGCTCCCGTCTTCAACAACCGGGGCTATATCCACATCAAGGACGGACGCCACCCCCTGCTGGACCCGGCCAAGGTGGTTCCCATCAACCTTTGGCTGGGAAAGGACTTCGATTTGCTGATTGTCACCGGCCCCAACACCGGAGGCAAGACCGTTTCCCTCAAGACCGTAGGCCTTTTCACCCTCATGGGTCAGGCCGGCCTTCACATTCCCGCGTGGGAGGGCTCGGAGCTGGCGGTTTTTGACGAAGTGTTCGCCGACATCGGGGACGAGCAGAGCATTGAGCAGAGCCTCAGCACCTTCTCCGGCCACATGACCAACATTGTCCAGATTTTGAGTCAGGCCGACGCCAGGTCCCTCTGCCTCTTCGACGAGCTGGGGGCCGGCACGGACCCCACCGAGGGAGCCGCCCTGGCCATCGCCATTTTAAGCTTCCTCCACAACATGAAGTGCCGGACCATGGCCACCACCCACTACAGCGAGCTGAAGGTATTTGCCTTAAGCACCCCCGGGGTGGAAAACGCCAGCTGCGAGTTCAACGTGGAAACCTTAAAGCCCACTTACCGCCTGCTCATCGGCGTCCCCGGAAAGAGCAACGCCTTCGCCATTTCCAAGAAGCTGGGGCTGCCGGACTATATCATCGAGGAGGCCAAAAACCACCTGGAGGCCAAGGACGAATCCTTTGAGGACCTGCTGACCAGCCTGGAGGAAAGCCGCCTGACCATTGAGAAGGAGCAGGAGGAGTTAAAGTCCTACAAAGAGGAGATTTCCCAGCTGAAATCCCGCCTTTCCCAGAAGGAGGAGCGGCTGGAGGAGCGCAGGGACAAAATCCTCAAAAAAGCCAACGAGGACGCCCAGCGGATTCTCCGGGAGGCCAAGGAGACCGCCGACTCCACCATCCGGCAAATCAACAAGCTCTCCGCCGATTCCGGCTTAAACAAGGAGCTGGAGGCCCAGCGGGCAAAGCTGCGGGATAAATTAAAGCAGACCGACGAGAAGCTGGCCATCAAGACCAAAGGACCCAGCAAGACCATTTCCCCCAAGAAGCTGAAAATCGGCGACGGGGTCAAGGTCCTGTCCATGAACTTAAAAGGCACCGTCAGCACCCTCCCCAATGCCAAGGGAGACCTCTATGTGCAGATGGGCATCCTCCGCTCCCTGGTAAACATCCGGGATTTGGAACTTCTGGACGAGCAGGATGTAAGCGGTCCCTCCATTCCGGAGAAGAACAGCCGCTACCGGGTCGCCAGGGGCAGCGGAAGGCCTTCCGGCGGAGGAATCCAGGTCTCCAAATCCGCCTCCATTTCCCCGGAGGTCAACCTCATCGGCATGACCGTGGACGAGGCCATGCCCGTGCTGGAAAAATACCTGGACGACGCCTATCTGGCCCATCTGGAAACCGTCCGAGTGGTCCACGGCCGGGGCACGGGAGCGTTAAAAAACGCCGTCCATCAGCGGCTGAAGAAACTGAAATATGTGAAAGATTTCCGCCTGGGAGTCTTCGGAGAGGGAGATTCCGGCGTAACCATCGTAACGTTTAAATAGTCGGCCGGGACGGCGGTCCACATTCCGCCGTCCGGCAAAAAGAAAAGGAGATGCAGCAAGTATGGCAGAAAAACAGAGAATCCTGATTGTAGACGACGACGCGAATATCGCGGAACTGATTTCCCTCTATTTGATGAAAGAGTGCTATGAGACAAAAATCGTGGGGGACGGGGAGGAGGCTTTAAAGGTCTTTCCCGAATTTAAGCCCCACCTGATTCTTCTGGACCTGATGCTGCCCGGCATGGACGGCTACCAGGTTTGCCGGACTTTGAGGGCCTCCTCCCAGGTTCCGGTCATCATGCTGTCCGCCAAAGGCGAGATTTTTGACAAGGTCCTGGGACTGGAGCTGGGAGCGGACGACTATATGATTAAGCCATTCGACTCCAAGGAACTGGTGGCCAGGGTGAAGGCCGTCCTGCGCCGCTATCAGGCCTCCGCCGCCCCCGCCGTCTCAGTTCCCAAGCAGCAGGGCGAGTACGTGGAGTATCCGGATTTAATCGTAAACCTGACCAACTACTCCGTCATCTACAAGGGACATTCCGTGGAAATGCCCCCCAAGGAGCTGGAGCTTTTATACTTTTTAGCCGCCTCCCCCAACCAGGTCTTTACCAGAGAACAGCTGCTGGACCATATCTGGGGCTACGAGTACATCGGAGACACCCGGACCGTGGACGTACATATCAAGCGTCTGCGTGAAAAAATCAAGGACAATGACAGCTGGGCGATCACCACCGTATGGGGAATCGGCTACAAATTCGAGGTAAAGCGCTAAGGAGGCATACCCATGACCCGTTCCCTATACTCCAAATTCATTCTGGGCTATCTGGTCTTCGGACTGCTGGGCTTTATTTTCATCGCCACCATTTCCTCCAAGATGACCAGGGAATATTTAATCCAGGACCGGGCCCAGACCCTCTACGATGAGGCCAGCCTGATTGCCTCCTCCTACAGCACCATGTACAGCGGCAACTACCAGAACCTGTCGGACGCCTCCCCCCAGCTGCGGGCCGTGTCCCAGTTTCTCCAGGTCAATATCATGGTGGTGGACCGGTCGGGCAATATCATCGTGGACAGCTCCGGCGAGTCCGGGGAGCGGACTTCCATCGCCAATTTCGACCCCACCGCCACCGGAAACCGTTCCTACACCATCGGCACCTACAACGGCCTCTTCTCCGAGGAGGTCCTCAGCGTGTCCGCCCCCATTACGGGAAATTACAACACCTACGGCTATGTGCTGATTCACCTGCCTATGTCCCAGATCTCCTCTTCACAGAACGGAGTTCTGAACATCCTCTATATCAGCTCCGCCTGCGTTTTCGCCCTTTCCCTCATTATCCTCCTGGTATTTACTCAGACGGTATATCTGCCTCTGAGGAAAATCACGGAGGGCGCCACCCAGTACGCCGCCGGACACCTGGACTACCGCATCCAGGTCAATACCCACGATGAGATGGGCTACCTGGCCAATACCTTAAACCTGATGTCCGACGAGCTGAACAAGATGGAGGAATATCAGAAAAACTTCATCGCCAACGTATCCCACGACTTCCGTTCTCCCCTGACCTCCATCAAGGGATACCTGGAAGCCATTCTGGACGGCACCATTCCGCCGGAATTTTACGAGAAATACCTCTCCCGGGTCATTTCCGAGACAGAGCGCCTTCACAAGCTAACGGAAAGCATGCTGACCTTAAACTCCTTGGACAGCAAAGGATATCTCTCCAGAAGCAACTTTGACATCAACCGGGTCATCAAGGACACCGCGGCCTCCTTTGAGGGAACCTGCGGCGCGAAAAATATCGTATTCGATTTGACCTTTGGGGACAATATCCAGATGGTCTACGCCGACATGGGGAAAATCCAGCAGGTGATGTACAACCTCATCGACAACGCCATCAAATTCAGCCACCAGGATTCCACCATCTACATCCAGGCGGTTGGACGCCACGAAAAGATTTTCATTTCCGTCAAGGATACGGGAATCGGAATCCCCAAAAACAGCTTAAGTAAGATTTGGGAGCGATTTTACAAGACCGACCTCTCCAGAGGCAAAGACAAGCGCGGAACGGGCCTGGGTCTCTCCATTGTAAAAGAGATTATCCAGGCCCATGGGGAAAATATAGACGTCATCAGCACCGAGGGCGTGGGAACAGAGTTCATCTTCTCCCTGCCCCGGTCTACCAACCTATGATAATAATCCAGGACGGCGGGAAAACGTGGGCAAGAACAGGCGTTAAGCTTGCTTATAAGCTTGTTTTTGCCCACGTTTTCACATCGGATGGATATCCGATGCTTCTTGTCCGGCCTTGAGCCGGGCAAGAAGATAGCCGTCCTGGATTACTACGGACTACTCCAGAATTAACCGGGCCGCCCCGTAAATCCCCGCATCATTTCCAAGGGTAGCCAGGCCGATTTTGGCCTTATTTTTGGAAATGGGGGTAAAATAGTCATAATGTCCGTAAATCCGGTCAATGAGATACTGGCCCGCCTTAGACACTCCTCCTCCGATGACGAAGATTTCCGGATCCATCATCATAGAGGCCTGGGCCAGAGCCAGTCCCAGATACCGGCATACTACTTCTACCACCTGGTCTGCCAGGGCGTCTCCGGCTTTCGCCGCATCTAACACATTCTTGGCCGTCACCCGGTCCCCATATTCACGCAGCAGGGACGGCGTATCGCAGGAGGCCATCGTTCTTCTGGCTTCCCTGGCGATTCCCGTAGCGGATGCCACCTGCTCCAGGCAGCCCATGCCGCCGCAGTTGCAGTGCTCCTTCTCCTCATCCCGCACATGGATATGTCCGATTTCCCCAGCCAGACCATGGGCGCCGCTGACCATCTTCTGGTTCAGGATGACGCCGCCGCCTACGCCGGTCCCCAGGGTAATCATCACAATGTCCCGGTAGCCTTTTCCGCCGCCCTGCCACATCTCGCCCAGGGCTGCCACATTGGCGTCGTTTCCGCTGCGCACCGGGATATTCTCCAGCATGGCGCTCAGTTCCTTTTGAGGATTGACGTTATGCCATCCCAGGTTCACACAGATTTCCACGGAGCCATCGGGAAGCACCGGTCCGGGAACTCCCATTCCCGCACCCCGGATTTGGTCAAAAGAAATCCCTTCCTCCTCCAACACCTTTCGAATGGAGGCCGCCACATCAGGCAGAATATGCCTTCCGTTCTCCTCCTTACGGGTTTTTACCTCCCATTTTTTCAGAAGCCGGCCATCCTCCTCAAACAAACCGATTTTGACGCTGGTTCCTCCTACGTCCACACCGATGCATTTCTTATCCATAGTACTATTCCCTCTCTTCCTGTATCTTTTTCATCCTCATATTTTCCCGCCCTTTTGTATTCCTAATTCAGGCGGATCTCCCGAAGATTCTGGGGGCCCAGAACCAGGAAATTACCCGGAATCCTTCCTTTTAATATCCCGGATATGGTAAAATTAAAGGTTCCCGAAAACTTCAGAGTTCCCTTCATGTTATAAATCTGGCAGCTGTCGTCATTGTAGAGGAAAATGGTGTCGCCGTCAATCCTGAAATCCGTATATGGGAAATCAAACGTTTGATCCACTTCCGTTCTCCCGCTGCTGCGATATACCAGCAGCCGGTAAGGATCTTCTCCTTCCGTGGTATTCGTCACCACTCCCACATACTCGGGACTGTAACAGATGGAACGGATCTCTTCCTCCAGCAATGCCGGTTCTCCAGGAGTCGGCTCCGTTTCTACCCTGGTAGAAATAAAGAAAACCCCTTGATCGGAAAATGCCGCCACATGATCCTCGTCCAGGAAACGGATTCGGGCCACCAGGGCGTTGCTTAAATCCTCCGGAAAAATGATGCCGACCACCCGGTCCGCCCGGCTCTGTCCTACACCGAAATTATAAAAAACAATCTTGCACTTCAGCAGGCCCTGCTCCAAATATAAAAACGAAGCCGCCAGCTGATTCCCACTGGGGGACAGACTGATGTCTATCGGATATCCGTCATTTTCCAAAAGAGACTTGATGGAAATTTGAAGTTGGCTTCCGTCATTTCGGTACATAAAAACATAGCTTGCCGAAGAATCTCCTTCCATCACCGCCGCCACTCCGCCGGCGGACACCGTAGCCCCCATAATTGGCAGCAAGGAAGCGGCCTGGCCCTGGCAGCCGTCGGGATTACATATATAGATCCCGGTCCCCTGACGATCCGCCACCACTGCGTAATTTCCATTGACCGACACAATAGGAGATTTCATCTCATAGCTTTGGTTCCAAATGGTGTTTCCCCGGTAGTCTAAAAAAGACATGCCGTCTCTTGTATACCGCAGAATTCCTCCGCCGAAAGCCTCATAGCCGCAGAAGCTGCTGTCCGTCTGGCCTTCCGTCTGGGAGGTGAGACTTTTTTCCCAGGATACCTGATAGCCTTCGTACTGATGATACTGGCTGAACTGATAAACCACCGCCGTTCCTATAGCGGCCATGATCAAAAACACCAGCAGAATCTTTAGTCTGCGCTGTACTACCTTCCGATGGGCCTTCTGCACCACTTCATGACTGTCCTCCTCATCTCTTCTCCCCCCCGGCCCCGCCGGACCAGGACTGGATGGGACGATCTGCCGCCGCAGCTGACGCTTTTTGCTCTCGCGGCTCATTGAACTGATATTGCTCATCTTTTATCTCCAGTGAACTGTAAAAAAGCTTACCTGGACATTATACACCACATTTTTTGAAACCGCATTACCTTTTTCAGTTTTCAGGGCATTAAAAGTTTCTGACCAGCGTAAATGCTGTTTTCACTCTCCAATCCATTAATCGAGCAGATCTCCTCCAGATGGTCCAGATTCCCGTAAACCTGAAAACAGATGCCGTAAAGCGTCTCTCCGGAAGCCACCTGATAAATATGATAATTCGTATCAGCCGCAGCCGCCTCTTTGCTCTGCCGGTCTTCTTTCTGTTCTTCCTGCGCGGGTACGGCCCCGCCGCTCTCCGGCTCCGCGTTTTTAGTTTCCTCCGCTGTGGAGGGCTTTACTGGCGACATGGTTTCCGGAACGACATAGGAGCCGCTCTCGCCCTGTACATTTGCCGCTGCAGCTGCCTCCGCGGCTCCTTCTGTCTCGTTCTCGGTCCGGGCACTCTGAATCGGGCTGATATTTCCCTCCGCCTCTTCGATCAAGTAATCCGGCTCTTCCGCTGTGGTAAAGCCCTTGCCGGAAGAATCAGGAATCGTTTCCTCCATCATCGTCCCTCCAGGCAAAACCGAGGCAATCACACTCTCCATCTGCTGCATTTTCTGAAAGTTATTGAACATGGCTACTCCTCCGGCCAGAACCGTAACCGTCAGAACCCCGCACAGTCCGGTCAGCAGATGTACGGTACCCCGTTCATGAACCGCCTCATTTTTCCTCTCGTCCATCCGCTTTTTAAAGTCGCGGATCACCCGGTCATCTCCTGAGGTTTCCACACGGCGCGCATCCTTTCGCAGGACCATATAGTCCTGCATCATCTGATTGCGCTCATAAAAAATGCTGTACCCCTTTAATTGATAAAATCCATCTGGCGAAGTTATGTAAATAGCCTCTTCTCCTTCCAGTCCGCTGTTCAAATACATCAGCTGATTCTTTCCGGAAAAATACTGTCCATGAAGTTTCCAGTAATTCAGAGGACTTAAATTGCAGCCCGCATCTCCGCAAATAAACCAGCCCTGAACTGTCCGTTTGGGAAAAATCTGCTCTATATCCTGGTAAGCCTTTTTCCAGGCTTCCTCTGTAAAGACCACTGCTTCTCCTTCCGCAGACACTCCCTCCATCTCCAGAGCGCCGTCCACAAACACATATGGCGTCTCTCCGCGCATCTCCACATTTCCAAGCAGAAGACCTACCCTCAAATCCGTCCCGCCCCAGGGCTTCAGACGTTTCAGGTAGGTATTTACATAATCTTCCACATATAACTTTAAGATCGGATCCCTCTCCCCAATCTGCCGTATATTTTTCGGCAGTCTTGGATAGGGCTCGTACAATTCTCCCATAGAATCACCCCGCTGTAGTCTAGTCTTTTATCACAAAAACTTTACCACACCGGAAACGAAAAATTTGTCAAAAACTGACAGCCTTGTCCCAAAATCCTTCGACAAGAAAAATGCTCTCGCAGATACAGTCCGCCATCTGCATCACCATGGACAGACGCACGCTTTGAAGCGTCACCGGGTCTAAGCTGGAACAGCCCCCCACAATTCCCGTAATAGAAATATCTCCTACCGCCTCCAGCTCCTTGCTTACTCCCAAACCGGGCTTTAGGGCCCCTCTGCCAATGGTGGCATATCCCACATGATCCTTTCTTCCCACCGAGGCATCAATAGCAACCACCACATAGTTTGAATAATACATCCGAATATAGTTGGCGTACATTTCCAGATTCATGGCGTGAACCGGACGGTCCAGGGTTCCGATGACTGCCGCCCCCTTTAGCCTGCGCCGCCTCAGCTTATGACCAATTAAGGGACCCAGGCTGTCCCCCGTAGACCGGTCCGTGCCAATACACAAAAAGATCACACCTGCCTTCTTATTCCTTCTCTTCTCCTCTGCAATCAGCTCATAAAGTCTCATGGCAAATACCTCTGCCTGAAACCCCTTTCTGGTGTCAAAATAGTCAATATCCTCATACCTCTGAGTGTTTAGCTGCTTCCACAATTTCATAGTCCTGCAATCCACCTGATGTTCATTTCCCCATCCCTTTTTTCCTAGTATAGGTTCTTGTCCTGGAAAATATTCCATCAGAAAGAAGAGTTTTTTCCGCCATACAAAAAAGAGACTGCCCCATGTGCAGTCCCTTTCTGCTTTTTGGTTCCCGTCAGCTTAAACACCGCGCCTTCTACTCATACAAAATCAACGCAACCATCTGGACCGGCTCATCCCCGATACATTCCAGTCCGTGTCCCTGACCAGGAGCGCAGTAGGTCACATCACCCGGTCCCACTTCTGTAATGGCCCCATTGTCATTGTACCGTCCCTTGCCGCTTAAAATGTAGTAGGTTTCTCCATCCCCCTGGTGAACATGGTATCCGATAGCAGAGCCAGGGAAAATCGTAGTCTGCGCGAATACCCGGCCCTTGCCATGCATCTCCTCCGGTCCGTTGAGAATGCTGGCCATCTGAATCTCTCCGGTCCCGTTAAATGGGGCCGGTTTTCTTTCTACCTGTTTTTCACTGCTTTTGCGAATCATTGCAATCCCTCCTCCAGTTCACTGCCCTTATGCTGTCCTCTTAATCAAAAAGTTTTTCCTTATATACCCCCTGGCGAATCAGCTCACGAATGGCGTCCACCACCGCCTGCTTATCCTCCTGGTAGGTTACGCCAAACCATTTATCCGGCGTATGAAGCACCTTTACCTTTGCCTTTCCGCTCTGTACCAGCTGGTCGATAATTTTCGGCAGCAGGTACTCCGCCTTAATATCTCCTTCCGGAACCTGGTCCAGGAATTTCGGGAATCCCTGCTCCAGCTCCTCCAGAAAGCTCTCAGGAAGTCCCCACATATTCATGGATACCGGCTGGCCTGGGTCAAGGGTCACGGGATTTCCCGCCTCGTCCTTCGCCTCAAGTCCCTGGTCGGTCATGCGGATTTCATAGGTCTCTGTCACGTTTTCCAGGACATTATCCTCGCTAACCCGGCACACGCCCCGGGTCACCGCTCCATTGTCGCTCAGGGTGTTGGCCAGGACGAAAGCGCCCATGCAGATGTCGTACAGATCCCCATCCTCTTTCATCTCCTGAACCATATAATCATGAATCTGACGGAAGCCCTCCTTGCCGTAATAGTCGTCGGCATTGATTACCAAAAAAGGCCCTTTTACCAGCCCTTTGATCGTCAGCACAGCCTGACCGGTACCCCAGGGTTTTTTTCTGCCCTCCGGAACCTGATACCCATCCGGAAGGTCATCCAGCTCCTGATACGCGTACTCCACCGGAGCCAGCTTCTCAATCCGGTTGCCGATAATCTCCTTAAAATCTTTCTCTAAATCCTTGCGGATGATAAAAATAATCTTATTAAAACCTGCCTCCAATGCGTCATGAATGGAATAGTCCATGATAATCTCTCCGCCCGGTCCTACCGGCGCCAGCTGCTTAATTCCTCCCCCAAAACGGCTTCCGATGCCAGCCGCCATAATTACCAGTGTGGTTTCCTTCATTTTCCACAATACCTCCCGTTTGATTTTGTTCCGTTTCCATGGTCTGCCCGCTTTCTCGAACACTTTCTCAGGCTAGTCAGAAACCTCGCTAAGTGTCCATAGTATATCACAAAACCGCTCCTGTTGTAAAGCTTCAAGCCTCCCCGAAGGCTGTCTCAAGAGCCAGGATTTCCAACACCCTCTGGCATCGATCCACATCCTCGTAATCCACGTATTCATTGGGCTTGTGGGCCATTTACAAATTGCCCGGACCATAAGACATGCAGTTGTGATTCTCCAGCTTTCCGGCAATTACCGCCGTGTCCGTATAGCCGTTAAAAAATCCCACCGCAGCCTCCTCTCCCGTAGCCTTCCGACAAGCCTGTTTCAGCGCCTTCAGCAGGGCGGACTTATCGTCCCGCTCAATGTAGGGCCGGTCCCCGGTAATCACATAGCTTCCTCTTGTTCCCGGCACCTGATCTCCGGCAACGCGGATGGCTTCCTCCACAATGCCTTTGGCCTTCTCCGTATCAGTTGGAGGCGTCAGACGCATATCAATCCACACCTTGCAGGAATCCGGCACCACATAGGGGCGGTATCCTCCCTCGATCTGCCCGAAAGTAACGGTAGAGCGCCCCAGTTCATGGTGGACCGGGCAGCGGGAAATGCTCCTTCGGATATGACACACCGCCTCCGACATAGCAGCCACCGCGTCCGCCCCCTTCCAGGGAGTGCTGGCGTGAGCAGTCGCCCCCTCTATGGTCAGCTCAAACCAGGTCCTGCCCTTGTGGGCCACCTGAATCTGCCCGTCCGTGGGCTCCGTATCAAGAATCCAGTCCTGGGTACTGACCCATCCGCTTTTGATAGCTTTTTCAACACCCCGCATAAAATCTTCCTCATCCACCGATCCGATCAATGTAATGGAACGCCCAGGCCACCTTCCGGTTTCTCCGATTCTCCTAAGCACAGAAGAGAAAGCCGTTAACGCACAGGCCAACCCAGACTTCATATCACAGGCCCCTCTTCCGTACATCCGTTTTCCCTCTACCACAGCCCCCAGAGGCGGGCGGTTCTCATCCCATCCTTCCCCCAGTGTAACCGTGTCCATGTGGCAAATGAAAATCAACCCAGGCCCGGGAAAGGTTCCGGAAATTCTTGCCATCAGATTGCTTCTTCCGGGCAGCACCTCCTCCATTTTCAACTCAAGGCAGCGGTCATATACGCCTCCGGATGGTTCGGAAGAGCTCGATTGGGAAGAATCTCCTTTCTCCTCTTCCAACCTGAAATATTCCTCTTTTACAGGAATGTTCCATTTCTCCGCCTGCCTGCGAATCCATTCCTTCAGCCACTGTCCAATAACGCCTTCATACGCTCCCGGGTCAGAGCTGTCGATCTGAACCAGCTGTCTGGCTAGGGACCAGGCTGCGCAGGTATTTTCTTCATTTGCACCCACTTTTTCTCAACCTCCTGCTTGCTTTTAGCTTCTTTCCACAGTTATTTCTAAAAGAGGCGAAGCCCCTTTCAAAAGAAGCTCCGCCTGCCCTTCCCATTTTGCTATGCCATATTAAATATCAGCAAAATGGATTTCTTCTTAAATTTTACTGGCAGTTTTCATCGATAAATGCCTTGATCTCATCCTGCTCTCTTCCAATCGCACTGTTTACAGTTACGGAACCGTCAGCGATTCCGGCCTTAGCCTCTTCCAGAGCAGCTTTGCCCTCATCGGTTAAAGCAGCATCCAGAGCATCGCCCTCAACGATTCCTACGGCGCCGTCAGCCAGTCCAACGATCTCATACTCTCCAAAGGGAAGGGTTCCCTCATCCAGGTACTGGCCGATTACATTGTAGATGGCGTTTCCTACTTCCTTGATTACGGAAGTCGCAAAGCGCTCCTGAATGTTCGCATCTTCCGCATACAGAAGGGACTGATCACTGTCTACGCCCAGAACGTATTTTCCGGTCTCACCAGCAGCGGTATGAACACCATTTCCGGAACCGCCGGCGCAGGCAAAGATCACGGAAGCTCCCGCGTCGTTATACTGAGTCATAGCCTGAGTTCTTGCCGTATCCGGATCATTCCAGCCGCCTACATAGTTGTAGACAATCTGTACATCAGGATTGTAGGCCTTCGCGCCCTGAATGTATCCCCAGAAATATTCCTGAATCGGCAGGGACTCGTCCATTCCTCCAACAAAGCCGATTACATTGTTCTCCTGAGAGGCAATGTCAGCAGCAACGATTCCGCCCAGGTAAGCTGCCTGGCTGGTAGCGAAATCAATTCCGTACACGTTGTTGTTGGTACACTGAGACAGAATATCCTCACTGATAATGGTAAATGCAATATCCGGATACTCGTTGGCAACAGTTACTACGTTATCCTTAAAATCAGAAGCAGTGATAATCAGATCCGCTCCGGCGTCAGCTCCCTCATACATAGCCTGAAGGTTTGCCTGAACATCTGCGGTGGTCTCGATTACATGTACGTTGGCGCGGTCCGCATAATCCTCTACGGCGCGGTCTCCACCCTCTGCCATGCTGTCCCAGTAAGACAGATCGCCTCTGTCGCGGATAAATACATAAATTTCCTTCTTCTCGCCGTCATCTGCAGCAGCCTCGCCGTCCCCGGCAGCTTCCGTATCAGCGGCTTCTGCTCCGTCATCCGCAGCAGCCTCTGTCGCGGCCTCCTCGCTGGATCCGCCACAAGCGGTTACCATTCCAGCTGCCATTACGGCTGCCAGTCCAAACGCTGCCACTCTCTTCCAGTTTTTCATCAATACGTTCCTCCTTATATTTAATTTACTTGTTCGGGGCTAGGATGTCCCAAACAGTTTGCTTAAAGCAATCCGGGAGATCCCGAACCGCCAGTTACTGCTTTTCTTTCTCCACTTCTTCCTTACACATCTCGTAAAGCTTCTGCCGGTAAGAATCATCATACTGATCCCAGAGAGGCTCTACCTTGCTTGCTTCATCCAGGAAATAAAATACGTCTCTGCCCATAGCTCTTCCCTTCATGGTATGCATGTCAACAGCATACTCCGGGATCTCAGGTACATAGCCGTTCTGGAACTCCTTCATGATGATATTCTTAATGTGGTCTGTAGAGCGTTCCTTCTGGCATCTGCACAGATAACGGATCGCGTGCATAAAGAAGATGGGACGGTCTCCATCCATATAAGGGTATTCTTTGTGAAGATCGTACATGGTTTTTACGAAAATAGGAGCCTGCGTATCGCCAAAGCCTACATCCTCTACGGAGATTACCAGCAGACGGTTCCACATTTTCTCTTCGTGGAAAGTGGAAGTAATGTACAGCTCATAAGCCATGCGAAGAGCCAGATCCTCCTTAGCCCGGCGGATGCATTTCTGCAGAGCGGAAATCACCAGATCCGCTTCCAGACCGTTCTTTGTTTTTGTGTTTGACCATGGATCATAATATTCCTGGGCCATTTTGTATCCTCCTTTTTTATAAAACAATTTTTTATGTGACAGTCCGGGCAGACTGGCTGCCCGGGCCATTACGGACAAATTTCGGCGCTTAGGCCGCCTGGCTTAAGCTCGCCAGACGTTCCTTCCGCTTTGCGATCATTCCACGGATCGCCTGGATAATCACCAGAACCACAATGATGAAAAGGTAGGGGAAGGCGTCAATCAGTTTCAAATCCATCTGGCTGTAAAGCTGCAGATACACGGTAATGGTATCAGAAAATCCATACAGCAGGGAACTTAAACAGCCGATAATCGGATTACCCTGGCTCATCGCATCCATTGCCAGAGCCATATATCCTCTTCCTGCCACCATACCGGTGGTAAAGGACTTTAAGGCGCCCATGGAAAGGTACATGCCTCCAAAGGAGCAGGCCACGCCGCAGATAGCCAGCGCTACGAACTGATGGAACAAAACGTTGATTCCTGCTGCCTTTGCAGCTGCGGGGTTCTCGCCTACCGCCCGAATATTGATGCCCAGTTTTGTCTTATAGAGCATCCAGGAGGTAAGAGCCACAATCACCCAGCCGATGTAGGTTACCATATTTTGGCCGGAAAGGATCGTTCCAATCACAGGAATGTTCTGTAGTCCCGGAATATTAATCACAGGGAATGTCAAGCTGGTAAGGGCGCTGGAATTAGCCTTGCTTCCGGTCAGCATTACCAGCACAAACACGGTTCCGCCGGTTCCGATCAGGTTCACAGCCACACCGCAGGCGTTCATGGCGCCTTTCATAATCAGCGCAAAATATCCGAATACAAAGGAAATAAAGACTCCCATCAGCACCGCTACCATGCAGCCCACCCAAAGGTTTTGGGAGTAGGCGCTGGCGATTACGCCGGTTAAAGCGCAGATCAGCATCGTGCCTTCAATCGCAAGGTTAAAAATACCGGACTTGGTCATTATATTGGCTGCCAGCGTTGCCATCATTACAGGGGTTGTACTTGCCAGCACCGTCTTCCAGAACGTGGGAGACATAAAGAATTCCATCATGCCGCAGCACCTCCTTCCTCTGCCTGCTTGAGTGACAGCTTCTGGTCATGACGTTTCTTGATAAAGTACAGGAATCTCTGAGAAGCTACCAGGAGAATGATAATTCCCTGAAGGAATGTTACAATCTCCGGATCCAGATCCGAAGCTCTGGACATGATCTCCGCTCCCACCCGCAGGTAAGCGATGAAAAACGCTGTCAGCGGGATAAAGGTAGGATTGCCGTTTGCCAGCATATAAATCAACAAACCATCCCACACATACTGCGTCTGCGTCTGCCATTGGAAGCGGCGGTATACGCCGACAATCTCAATAGCGCCGCCCATTCCGGCTATAGCGCCGCCAATGAACTGAGCCATCAGAATTACAAAACTGGTACGGATTCCGGATACCTTCGCAAAAGCCGTATTGCTTCCGGTTACACGGACCTTGTAGCCGAAAGAAGTCTTGTTCATCAAAAAGATGACGAAAATCGTAGCCGCAATCACCACCAGGAAACCATAGTGAAGGGAGGTTCCCTTAATCATAGTTCCCAGTCTTGCGTCATCCGGGAAAGGATAGCTTCCCCAGCTTCCGCTCTTCTCCAGGAAGAAGGTACTGATGATTGATAAACCGAAATAGTAGAAAATGGAGTTGGCCATAATCGCCAATACCACCGGATTTACCTTGGTATACTTATTTACAATAACAGGCAGCATAGAAATCAGACCGCCTACCACTGCAGCCGCCAGAATCAGAACCGCCTGATGAATAATGTTAGGCAGGGGAACTGAAATCGCGATAGCTGTAGCCACCACGGCTCCCATGTAGAAGGAGGCGTCGGAACTGATATTGAAAATACCGCTCTTTAAGCAAAGGGTCAGACCCAGACCGGTAAATACCAGCGGGATCGCACGAACCACCACGTTAAAGAAGCTTCTCTTGGTTTCAAGGGGACCCGTCATCAGCTTCTGAATGGCAAGACCCGGAGTTTCACTGACAAACAGGATGATCACAAATACAATGACCATCGAGAGCAGCAGCGCCGCAATGGTTCTGATGACGCTGAAATAATCCATGATATCAAATTTTCTCTTCTGATTTTTTTCCATGTCCTACCCCAACCCTTCCTGCTTTTTTAAGCCCAGCATGTAAAGGCCCAGTTCCTGCTCCGTCACCTTGGGCGAATTGCTTAAGGAGGCCACTACCTTGCCTTTATGCATAACCAGAATCCTATCACTTAGGGAAATCAGTTCGTTTAAGTCAGCGGACACCAGAAGAATCGCCTTCTCATGGCTTCTCATTTCCAGGATCTTGGAATGGATAAAGGAGATCGCTCCAACGTCCACGCCTCGAGTGGGCTGGTTTAATACCAGAAGATCGCTGGGAGCCTTGAACTCTCTGGCTACAATCACTTTTTGAATATTACCTCCGGAAAGGCTGCGAATAGGCTGATTCTCATCCTTCGTCTTTACCATAAATTCCTTAATCTGATCATGGCAGTGGGCCTTAATCTTTGCCCTCTGAATCATACCGAACTTATTGGCAAAGGTATCAATGTTGGAAACAGTCAGATTCTCCTGCACCGACATGTCCGGAGCACAGCCGTCCTCCATACGGTCCTCCGGCACATGGGACATACCGATCTTTCGGATCTGGGATACCGACTCATGGGTAATGTCCTGTCCGTCCAAAAAGACTTTTCCCTCCAAAGCCTTCATATTCCCTGTAATAATGGAAATCAGCTCACTCTGTCCATTTCCCTCAACTCCGGCGATTCCCACAATCTCACCCTTGCGAACCTGAAGGCTGACGCCGGAAAGCTTGGGTACCTTAAACTTATCCACATATTTTAAGTTTTCGACCTTTAAAACCGCCTCTCCCGGCGTTACGGGGTCCTTATCGTACTCCCAGGAAATTTCATGCCCTACCATCAGGTTGGAGATATCTTCCTCCGATACATCCTTAGTCAGGTAAGTGCCTTTGGTCACTCCGGCCTTCAGCACCGTAATACGGTCGCTGATCCGCTTTACCTCGTTGAGCTTATGGGAAATGAAAATAATGGTCATTCCTCTGTCTTTCAGCTCCAGAAGCCGTTCAAACAGCTCCTCCGTTTCCTGCGGAGTCAGCACAGCCGTAGGCTCATCCAGAATAATCAGCTTGGCATCCCGGTACAGAATCTTCAGAATTTCCAGCTTTTGCTTCATTCCCACGCTCATATCCCGGACTCTTCTGGCTGCGTCAATCTCAAAATTGTACTTTTTTGCCACCTCGTTGGTAATCTGAATATCCCGCCTCTTGTTGGATACAAAGCTGGTCTTTTTCAGGCCCAGCATCATATTCTCCGCTCCCGTCAGAGAATCCACCAGCATAAAATGCTGATGCACCATGCCGATTCCATGAGCGATAGCGTCTTTACTGGACTGAAGCTTCAGTTCCTCCCCGTTCATGTAAATATGACCCGAAGTAACGTCCTCCAGCCCGTACAGCATCTTCATCAGCGTGCTCTTGCCCGCGCCGTTTTCCCCTACCAGCGCATGAATTTCTCCCTCGTCTACGGTAAAATTCACATTGTGGTTGGCAAGCACGCCGCCTTCATAGATTTTGGTTACATCTTTCACTTCCAGCAAATGCCCCATCCGTATCTCCTTTCCGCCATCCTTTGCCAAATCCGTGGCCTTTGATTCTTTCCGTTGCCCGCTCCGGCACCCTCCGTCAGATCCCCGACCTGGCGATTACCGCCTCCATATGCTCTCCTGCCTTCGCGATAATTTCCTCCTCATCCAGATCCACAAGCTGCCGGTTCTTCATTACCACCCGCCCATCAATGATGGTGTGCAGTACATCATGGCTGTTTCCGGCGCTGACCAGCGTGTTTACCGGACGCTGCGAAGGACTCATATGGGGTCCCTTCACATCCAGCACTATCAAATCCGCTTTCCGGCCTTCCTCCACAGCTCCCAGCTCCTCCCCATGACGAATCGCCCGGGCTCCTCCCATCGTCATCATCTCCAGGAGTTTCGCGTTCGGCAGGGCCTTAGGATCAAATACCGGCAGTCCCCACTGGGCCATCACACCCGCCTTTAAAGCCCTTGCCTGAGTAAAGAGATCCAGAGCGATGTGAGAAGCTCCGTCGCAGCCGATTCCCGGCAGTACGCCCCGCTCCAGGAAGGATGGAACCTTTGGGAATCCGTGGTTGGTCAGATTGGCAATGGGACAGAATACCGGATGAACCTCCCACTTGGCCATCAATGTGATATCTGTTTCCGTCAGCAGAACATTGTGGGCCGTCAGAAGTCTGGGACTTAGCGCTCCCATCTCCTCCATAAACTCCGCGGGCCTCAGTCCATAGTTCTGAAGGCAGTAGCTGACCTCATCCTTGTGTTCGCACAGGTGCATATGGATTCCCGTGTCCAGCTCCTGAGCCTTTTCCACAATCTTCTCAATCAGCTCCTTAGAACAGGTCATCAACTGGCGGATCCCAAACCAAATATCTACCCTGCCGTTTCCGGCCCCTTGATATCCTTTATGTAACTCCTCTGTCACGCGAATGCAGTCCTGGGTGCTGCGTTTCATTTCACCGCAAACCACATTCCCCATATCCATGGTAGATGGACAGATGGCCGCCCGCATTCCGGTCTCCACCACTGCTTCCGCTACCTCCTCCATATGGACGCCCCCGGCGTCCGCAAAAGAGGTAATGCCGGCCTTTATCATCTCCGCGCAGTGAAGTCTGGCGGAAGCCCGCACATCTTCCGGTGAAAGATTGCTCTCAAATGGAACCAGAAAACGAGTCCAGATCATGGGATACTCATCCGCCGTTCTCCCCCGAAGGAGCTGCTGGCAAGTGTGGGTATGGCCGTCCACAAATCCGGGCATCACCAGATTTCCCTCCGCATCGATTACTTCCTTCCCCTGCCAGGCGCCGTTCACCGTCCGTGCATCCCCCACCTGACAGATACGCGTATCCGAAACGGCGACGGAGCAATCTTTCCGGATCTGAAAATCAGGAGTCAGAATGGAACAGTTTTTAATCAACAGATCACATTGCTTCATTGATATCTTTACCTCCAGTTTATGTTATCACAACCTCAGGCGCACCGTTCTCCCGGGCCAGAGCCATCAACTCTGTCATATATTCCTGGGAAGGCGTCTGCACCTCCATGGGAGGCCTTACCCCCCAGGGCCTGTACTTAATCAACTTGTAGCGAACGCCCGGAAAAGATGCCAGCTTCCTGGATACCTGACAGACTGTTTCCTCATTGTCCAGGTAATCCGGAATCACAACAGTACGCACCTCATAGAGCTTGTTTTCCTTTAAAAGCAGGTCCAAATTGTCCAGAACCACCCGGTTGTCCATTCCTGTCAGTTTTTTATGAATCCCGGGATTCCAGGCCTTTACATCCAGCATAGCCTTATCCATAGCCTCCAAGAGCTGGGGCATATCCCCAAAGAACCGCTGTCCATTGGTATCGCAGAAAGCCGTTTTTCCCAGTTCATGAATCCGGTGAAAGAGCTGTGCGATCAAACGGTCATAGCGGGTACATTCTCCGCCGGAGACCGTCACCCCTGTAATAAACGGCAAAGCTGTGGACAGTTCCTTTAAAATCTCCTCCACCGTCATCCACCGCACCTTGGGGGAACTGCTGTTTTCACAAACCTGAAGGCAGGTATCGCAGTTTACGCAGATTTCCTGATTCCACCGAACCTTCCCCTCCACAATGGCCAGGGCGTGGACCGGACAATGCCCCACACACTGTCCGCAGTTTATACAAAGCTTCTGTGTTTCCGGATTGTGACAGTAGCGGCAGCGAAAGTCACAGCCCTGAAAAAAAATCGCGCTCCGGTTACCCGGTCCGTCCACACAGCTGAATGGGAGAATCCGGTTTACCAGCCCCCGGTCACACATTCCGCACTTTCCTTCCGAAAATCTTCAATCCCTTGCTGGCGCCGCTTCCAAGCACTGTGGAGTTGCCCAGACAGGCCTGGCCGCTGTCGTACTTTTCGATATCCGACCGTTTTACCAGATAACCCGTTACACGGATTACATCCGAGTCGCTGGAGTAGAAAGAAAAATAGCGCATACCCTGACCGAAGGAACCCCGGATAATATCCAATATGGCCTGAGGGTTCTTTTTCGCCGTTTCTTCAAAGGGGAACAGCTCTCCGATGCCTGCGGCGAAATGCTTCTGGGTCTTGGCGGTAAAGAGCAGCTGTTCCGGAAGGGAAGGCTCCTCTCCCACAGGGATCCGGGTGTTGGGCGTCACCCCGGTGTCTGAGGCAATTCCCACCTGACCGTGGAGATAGAACTTGCCATATTTAGGTTTATACTCGCTGACCTGTTTGTTAATCCGCTCCAGCACATCCAGAGCGAACTCCTCCGCCTTCTTTCCATGTCCATATCGCTCGTCGGGATCCGTCAGATTCAAAACAGTGTTGACACACTCTGCCAGTCCTACCATTCCGAACATCCCCACGAAACGGTCCTTATGGATCAGCCCTTCGTCTGCCAGGAAAGTATTTTCAATGAAATGGGCGTCCTCCAGAATAAAGGTATCCCGTCCGTCCATCTGCTCACACTGGGCAGCCACCGCTCTGGGCAGAAGATTCTCCAGGAAATCTTCCGGGCTCTTTGCCAGATCTCCCAAACGCTTTAAATTCAGGCGGCCCAGCGTCAGTCCGCCTCCTCCGATCGGCAAAGCGTTATAGCAGCTGACAATCGCGTAATCCGGTCCCCAGTCCTGAGCATACATCTTATCGTTGACAAAGCTGGGCTTCGCGGTAATCAGGCCAGTTTCAATGGCCTTGCAGGCGAAATCATCCGGCGTGTGTTCATTATAAATCATGGACATGTTCGGCACCGGGCGCTGCATCTGGGCAGACAACTCCAGGATAATCCGGCCGGCCTTCGTATCATAGGGGCCGATGTCCGCATGGCAGAAGGAGTCGCTGATCGTGCGGTCCACATTAGTCAGGAAAATCTTGATAGCATGGCGGGCCTCTTCCTCATCCTTTACGAAAGGCTCCAGCAAACGGTCAATGTGTCCGATGTAAACGGGTCCGTCAATCACCGAAGGCACGAAACGGTAAAGAATCAGCAGATTGCTCACCGCATCCCAGATATCTACCGGCGGATCCAACATAAGAAATTTGCTGCCCTGCTTCATAAACAGGTCATAATCCGGAAGCACATACCTTGGACGGTAAGGCGCGTTGCCCTCTCCCATGTCAAAGACAACTCCCTGATCTACAAACCACTGTGCGTCCTCGCTTAGAGGCAGGGGATCCGGCGTATTCTCTGCCGCCTTGGCCAGCTCGATAATTCGCTGGGGATAGGTCAGCTTGGGGTCCGCCAAAATTTCTCTGATGTTCTGTTCTGTATTCGGCGTCATAGTTGTTCCTTCTTTCTATACAAAAATACAATTTAGTTCTAAGCAGTTTCAATCTCCAGATACTGTCCCCGGCCTTCGCTGCCCCGGCTGATCACCCGGGTATCCAGGAGCACCTTGCGGCTCCTTCCCTTAGGCCCCAGTCCGTTTATGCGCTGAATCAGCATAGAGAAAGCCGTATCTCCCATCTCGTGAATCGGCCGGTCCAGCACCGTAATCTCGTATCCGATGGAATTTAACAGAGAAATGTCATCAAACCCCACCAAACCCAGATCCCGCCCCGGCTTCAGTCCATGTTCCGTCATATAGCGGATACAGCCAAGCGTAGCGGAACTGCAGGTAGCCAGAACAGCCGTAGGCGGCTGAATCAAAGAAAAGAAACGGCTGCAGGCTTCGTACCCGCTCTTCTCGTCAAAATCTCCCGGATAAATATACTCGTCTATAATTGGAAGTCCGTAATCCTTCATGCACTTTATGTAGCCGTCCTGACGTCCTCTGCCTTTTCGGACGCACTCCGGGCAGGTAATAATTCCGATTTCCTGATGACCGGCCTCAATCAGAAGACGGATGCCCTGATAAACCACTTTACGGTTATCAATCGATACGCTGTCAAAGGAAGCGGACGGGATCTCCCGATCCATCAAAACCACCGGAATGCCTCTGGACTCTGCCTCATTCAGCATATCCCGGGTTCTGGAATCTCCGGCAATCACCGGCAGTATTAAAATCCCCCTAACCCGATGTTCGATGGCCTGAATCACCGCCTTTAACTCCCGCTCCCTGTCCTCTCCTGTATTATAGAAGAGGAGACTGTATCCCTTGGCCTCCGCCTGAGTCTCAATCGCCTCCAGGACGCCTGAAAAAAAAGGATTCATCCGGTTAGACATAATCACCGCCACCATCCCCGTATCATTGAGGATCAGGCTTCTGGCCACTGCATTGGGATGGTAGCCATTTTTTGAAATGATCTCCTGAATCCTTGCCTTCGTTTCGGCCTTCACATACCCTTTATTGTTCAGGACACGGGATACCGTAGCCACGGAAACACCGGCCAGCTTCGCGATATCCGATATAGTCATGCCGCGATTCCCCCTTTGTTCTTCCCATCCCCGGGGTTTCCCCATCTGCGGAAAACCGTTATCTTCTCAGGCGTTTTCCGCCAAAAAACTGTAAACGTTTACACATTCTTAGACCTAAATAGTAACATACTTTATAATTTTTATCAACTGATATTCCGGTATTTTTCCACTTTAATTATTCATTTGTAACAATTCCGGCAGCCGGCAAAGAAAGGCGAAATCAGGACTCAAATCTGCTTCAAACAAGGTTCCGGCCCTTTTTCACTCCGGATAAATTTTCCACAGCATAAAGGCTGTGGTTTCTTCAAGGAAAAATATGGTTGCTGCTGCTACGATTTTCGCTATAATAGTGCTCGTAACAATGCTCCGTACTAGGCTCGTTAAGACCTCGCCAAGTACTCTGCATGTATCGCACGTATGCGCCTAAAATACAGGCGCTTAGTGCTCGTAACAAAATAAAAAAGCGGCCTGGGGCCGCAAAGGGAGGAATTCTTCCTGCTAGGGCAGGAAACACATCATGAAACAGATTAAAAATCCTTACATGAGGACATTCGCAGAGTATGCATTGATTACCGCCAGCATGATGCTCATGGCGGCAGGTACTTACTTTTTCAAGTTCCCCAACAACTTTTCCTTTGGAGGAGTTGCCGGTCTTTCTACTGTAGTCAGCGCCCTGACCAGCTGGTCAGCCAGTGATTTTACCTCCATCGCCAACATTGTACTGCTCTTTTTCGGCTTCGCCTTTTTGGGACGGGACTTCGGCTTTAAAACCGTATATGCTACCTTGGTAATGTCCGCCGGGCTTTGGATTTTTGAACGCCTCTATCCATTAACTCATACCATTACCCAGCAACCTCTTTTGGAACTGCTGTTCGCCATCTTCCTGCCGGGTATCGGCAGCGCGGTGCTCTTTAACATCGGCGCATCCAGCGGCGGAACGGACATTATCGCCATGATTTTGAAAAAGCATACCAGCCTGAACATCGGAACCGTTCTCATGCTGGTAGACGTGGCCGCTGTGGTTTCTTCCTTCTTCGTGTTCGGACCGGAAACCGGACTATTCTCCCTGGTGGGACTGGCTGCCAAGTCTGTGGTAATCGACGATGTAATCGAAAGCATTAACCTGTGCAAATGCTTTAACATTATCTGCGACAACGCGGATCCGATCTGCGACTACATTATCCACACCTTAGGTCGCAGCGCTACCGTATATGAAGCCCAGGGAGCCTTCTCCCATCACCAGAAAACAATCATCCTGACCACCATGCATCGGGGACAGGCGGTGAAGCTGAGAAACTTCATCCGCCGTACCGAGCCCACCGCCTTTATCCTGATTTCCAACTCCAGTGAGATTATTGGAAAGGGATTTTTGAGTCATTAAACTTTGCCATAAGCAATCAGTGAATCCCCCTGTTTCACTCCCAGAGAAATCGTATGATAGAGCACAATTCCATCAAACTCCGCCCGGACTTCCTGAAGGATCTGTCCGGACGGAGTTTTTATCTGACCCAGCAGCTCCCCCCGCACGGTCCGCTCATCGGGCCTCTTAAAAGGATACCAGAATCCGCTGTGCCGTGCCTCCTCATAGACCGTCTGGCAGATTTCCCGCTGCTGCCGTTTAGGATTTGTTCCCGGCAGTATTTCCATATGCCGCAGAAGGGAATACACATCCTCCCGGCACTGCTTTACCTCCTGCTGTGACCAGGTTCCCTGGCCTCCCCGCTCAATCAGAAGGGCCGGTATCCCCTTTTGGACCGCCCAGCTGTAAAGGCCGTTTTTGGCAGTGGAGCGGACCCGATAGGGGACTGTCAGCTCCCTGGCGGCGGTCAGGGCCTTATCGTTGACCTTTTTCTCCCCGGCCACCGTGAAAAATACCAGAGGCGTCAGGGCTTCGCAGCAGTCCCCTCCGTGAAGGTCCGCCAAAAAATCCGTCGCCGGGTACAGATAGGTTTCAATGGCATAGGCCATCTGAGCGGAAATGCTTCCTGCCTTGTCTCCCGGAAAGGCGCGGTTTAAGTTCTTCCCATCCTCCGGGACTACCCGCTTGACGCCTTCATAGAACCCTTCCGGGTTGGCCAGCGGCAAAAGAATCAGGGAACCGCTCATTTCCTCCGGGTCCAGCTCTTCGCTCAGATGTGTCAGTGTCTCCACCCCCACATACTCGCAGCCGTGGACGCCCGATGTCACCACCAGGGTCCTCCCCGGCCGACGGCCGCAGAAGCACACCGTCTCCAGGGAGAGTCCCTCCCCCACAGGAATGGGAATCCTCCGCTTCTCTCCCGGCTCAATTACTTGTCCTGCAACAATCATAAATGTTCTCCCTCCGTGTCAAATACTACAATAGACTCCAGCAGCTGCCTGGCGTAAGCGTCTGTGGTCTCGCGAATCCTGCTGACCGGCAGGTACTCCGTCACCTTCCCCTGGTACAGAAACAGCACCTCGTCGCACAGATAGGTGATGGAAGTCAAATCGTGGGTGATAAAAATATAGGTAAGTCCCAGCCTCTCCTTTAAATCCCGCAGCAAATCCATCACCTGCACCTGGGTATGGGCGTCCAGGGAGGAGATGGACTCGTCAAAGAGGATTACCTCCGGACTGCAGGCCACCGCCCTGGCGATGCACACCCGCTGGAGCTGTCCTCCGGACAGCTCATGGGGAAATCGGCCAGCAAACTCCTCCGGTAGGCCCACCAGCTCCAGGAGCCGGGCCACCTCCTCTTTCCGGTCCAGACGCGACTTCTCTCTCCGTTCCCGCACCCTCAGCCCTTCTCCGATGACGTCCCGGATTCGGAATCTGGGGTTTGCCGAGGTGGTGTAGTCCTGAAAGACCACGCTCAGCTTATTCTGCAGATTTCTCCGTCCCGCCCTGGAGCCATAGACGGAAACCCCGTCCAGAAAGGCCTCTCCCTGGTCCGGCTTCAGCAGTCCGCAGAGGACCCGCCCCATGGTGGACTTTCCGCTGCCCGACTCTCCCAGGACCCCCAGGCAGGTCCCCCTCTTAACATGGAGGGATACGTCAAACAGCACTTGCTGTCTGGTATGTCCGAATATTTTATCCTGCCGTTCGCTCCGAAAGCTGACACAGATATTCTTCAGTTCCAGCATCCTCTCACCTCTTTCCAGCCAGCGCCTGGCAGTACCGCCTCATCACATCGGCCCGCTTTTCCACCAGCAGACGGGTGTAGGGGTCCGATGCATGGCGCAGGATATATTGAAAATCTCCACGGTCCACCACCTGTCCCTGGTTCAGGACCACAATCCGGTCCGCCACCCGGGAGATGGCGTTTAAATCATGGGAAATAAAAATCATAGCCATCTGATGCTCCTTCTTAATCCGGAGAAACTCATTGAGAATCTCAAACTGGGTAATGGCGTCGATGGCGGTGGTAGGCTCGTCGGCAACCAGCAGCTGAGGAGTCATGGCTGTGGCGATTCCAATCATAATTCGCTGAAGCATTCCGCCGGAAAGCTGATGAGGGTATTTTTCCAGTACCTCCTGGGGGCTGCGAATCCGCATCCGCTCCAGCATTTCTAGGGAGCGCCTGCGGATTTCCTCTCTGCTCCAGCTGCGATGAGCCGAAAAGGTCTCCCCAATCTGATAGCCCACCCGATACAGCGGGTCAAAGCAGGTCATGGGATTCTGGAGCACGATTCCCACCTCTCCTCCCCGCAGCCGGCGAAGCTCCTCGCCGCTTTTTCCAAGCAGCTCCTCCCCCTTAAATTTCGCGCTGCCGGAAACGGAAAAGCCCTGGTCCAGCAGTCCCATGGCACCCCTGATGGACATGGATTTTCCGCTGCCGGACTGTCCTAAGATTCCCAGGCACTCTCCCGGATAAACCTCAAAGGACACGCCTTTTACCAGCAGCGTTTTCTTTTGGCGGCTTCCCAGAGCCACCTGAAGGTTTTCCAGTTCAAAAACCGGCTTCATCCCTCCACCTCCTTCGGGTCCAGTACATCCCGCAGGGCGTCGCCCATCAGGTTAAAACAGCATACCAGAACTACAATGGCTACCCCCGGAGCAATCATCTGGGTGGGATTGCTGGTCAGCACCTCCTTGGCCTCATTGAGCATGGCCCCCCACTCCGGCGTCGGCGCCTGGACCCCCAGCCCCAGAAAGGACAGGGTGGAAATGTTGATAATGGCCCAGCCCACATCCAGAGAAGCCAGCACCGCCAAATCGGAGGTGATGGAGGGCAGCAGATGCCTGAACAGGATGAATCGCTCCGGCATCCCCACGCAGCGGGAAAACCGGACAAAGTTCCGATCCCGGTACTGCATTACCCCGGTGCGAATCATGCGGGCGTACCAGGCCCACTTGATAAACACGTTGGCGATGATGACGTTCTGCACATTGATGCCCAGCAGGCCCACCACGGCAAACACCATGATCTGGCTGGGGAAGGAGAGCATCACATCCACCACCCGCATGATGACCTCCTCCACCACACCCCGGAAATAGCCGGCCATGATGCCCAGCGCCGCCCCCAGTGCAATCGTGCCCAGCATGGTCAGCAAGGCCAGGCCCAGGGTAGGCCGGATGCCATAAATCAGCCGGGAGAGGACGCACCGGCCCAGGTGATCAGTGCCCAGGGGGTACTCCAGGCTGTACGGTGCGAATTTGTTGAGGATGTCGGTGGCGTAGGGGTCATGGGGTGCCAGCACCGGGGCCAGCAGTCCCATCAGGGCGATGAGCAGCACCACCGCCACAGTGATGACCGCAGCGCGGTTATGTAAAAATCGTTTTCCCAAGGTTCAGTTCTCCCTTCTCAGCCGGGGATCGGACACAGTCTGCAAAATATCGAATACCAGATTGAACACGGGCAGTTCATTTATTCACTTCCGCAGGAACAAAGAAATGATTATCAGCAGATATTCCAGATTCGTATGCTGAATACCCGGCAGGAATATGTGAATGTAATCAGTCGCCACCAAGTGATTCAGAAAGACAAAAATGGAAAGGCATGGATGATTATGGGAGTGGTGGACATTGCGCCTGACCAAACACCTATGGAGCGAATCAGGCGGACGGTTATAAATCGGAAAACGGGTGAGATGCTTCCATCGGCAGTTGTTCCGGCAAACCAACAATTAACCAAGCGGGAAAAGGAAATACTTTTATTAATCCGACAAGGATTTTTGAGCAAGGAGATTGCTTATAAACTGAACCTTAGCATTTACACGGTAAACAATCACCGCAAGAATATATTGGCAAAATTGAATGCCGATAATGTGATCGAAGCTATCAACCGGGCGGAAAGTTCTGGTATTCTCTATTAGCTGAACACTGGCATTTTATCCTAATGCACATCATTATTCAATCACTTCAATATAAAAACTAACAGGACGGAAACCATCGTTACACGAAATCATTGCCGAGTGCGGATTCTTCATCCAACCATCATAAAAGTTACCGCCTCCATTGGCTAATTCCGTAACAAAATAGCTCATTGAGCCCCATGCGCTTTCACACAGCTCTTCTGGTTTCTGCCCATCGACTGAAATAAAAGTTGTACCTTCTTCAATATCACAAGTGTGTTCAATAGGATTTTCGTACATAGCCGACAAATCGCAATGTTCCACCTTTCTTATAGCTGTTATTCTAATCTTCTTCATTTTCAATATTACTACATACGATATGTGCAAGGTTAGTCATTTATAGTTATTGCAGGGCTACTTTAAACATATTTCTATTACGGCAACCAATCTAAGCTATTTGTCAGCGGATTGGTTTCTCTCCATTGTTCCAGTTCTTCGTAACTGCGAACCCCACCCACGAAAACAGCATGGTAAATTTCTATGCCGGGAATCTGCACACCGTCCGGCACATCGAATTTAATTTGAAGGATGGTTTGCTTGATTTCCGGGGTAAGTCGGTTCGTAATGGCAGCAGTTGCTCTTTCAACCACACCATCGTATTTTGAGCCTTTACGAATATGAATCATGTCGAACTTCCATGTGTTCCTGTCTGTAGATACTAATTGAAAAGTGCGCCGTATTCTAATTGAAAAGAGCTCCATCCAT